>Ga0247725_1000245_pt1 | contig 52399 bp, 42 predicted proteins | sample OKSTACKMCFT3sol_FD_183021 | JGI IMG/M metagenome (GOLD analysis project Ga0247725, IMG submission 183021) | Subsurface sediment microbial communities from gas well in Oklahoma, United States - OK STACK MC-FT3-sol | ecosystem: Environmental > Terrestrial > Deep subsurface > Rock core/Sediment...
GATTTGGAATATTCCACATAACACTACTTCTCAAAGTCGGCACAAATTTTTAGTTATTGTGACATGCCTGGTAAATCTTTTCGGCCTGTTGCCTGGAAATTCCCGGTACTGTCGCGAGTTCGTCCACAGAAGCCTGCATCACGCCATGCAAACCTCCGAGATATTGTAACAAAGCTTGTCGGCGTTTCTCACCTACTCCATCGATATTTTCTAATGGGCTTTTAATAATGGCTTTACCACGCTTGTTTCTATGGCCAGTGATAGCGAAACGGTGCGCCTCGTCCCGGATTTGCTGGATCAAATGCAAAGCCGGTGATTCTGATGCAAGTGAAAAGCCAGCAGGGTTATCCGGTAAAATTAACGTTTCTAAACCTGGTTTGCGGCTGGTGCCTTTAGCAACCCCGACCAATAAAGGCTTTTTCGCAAAAGGCCAGTCGCTAAAAAAGTTAATAGCCTGAGTGAGTTGTCCCTGGCCGCCATCTATTAAAATCAAATCCGGGATCCGACTTTCATCTGTGAGTTTGCCGTAGCGTTTGTTCAGCGCAAATAACATAGCGGCATAATCATCCCCTGGCGTAATACCTTCGACATTAAAACGGCGGTATTCACTTTTGTTTGGACCCTGGCCATCAAACACCACACAAGAGGCAATAGTCGACTGGCCCATAGTATGGCTGATGTCAAAACATTCCATCCGCTCCAACAACTCAAGTTTCAGCGTCTGTTTCAGCTCACGGTAACGAACTGCCACCTGCTCTTTGACAGACAACTTAGTCGCAGCAGCCAGCTGAGCATTTTTTTGCGCCAGGGCTAAATACCGCGCCTTTTCACCGCGCTTAGCATAAACAAAACTGACTTTACGCTGCGCTAACTCACCAATAGCCTGAGCGAGTTGCTCGTCATCTGCTATCTGTTCACTCAAGACCAGCTCTTTTGGCACCATTTGGCCACCAGCGCCGCTTAAATAAAACTGAGCTAAAAAAGAAGGTAAAATTTCTTCAGGCTCAGAACCTGCTGGCACTTTAGGGAAGAAGTTTTTACTGCCAAGCACTTTATGATCGCGGATAAACAGCACATGAATACAAGCTACACCGTGCGACCACTCCAGCGCTATTACATCCATCTCTTCGTGATCACCGCTGACGTATTGCTGTTCCTGCACTTTGCGTAAGCTGACTATTTGATCACGAAATTGAGCCGCTTTTTCAAAGGCCATTTCGCTACTGGCTTGTTCCATTTGCTTTACCAGTTGCTCAATCAACTGCTGGCTTTTGCCAGATAAAAATAGCGAGGTATTTTTAACTTCAGCCGCATAGTCTTCGTCAGAGATTTTACCCACACAAGGCGCTGAACAGAGTTTTAACTGGTATTGCAAACAAGGTCGGGTGCGGGCTCGGTAAAAGCCGTCTTCACACTGGCGAATAGGAAATACTTTTTGTAGCAACTTTAAGCTTTCCCACACAGCCCCTGCGCTTGGATATGGACCAAAATACTGCCCCTCCACTTTACGTGGACCGCGGTGCGAACTGATACGAGGGTGCTTATGGTTAGTGATCAGAATAAAAGGATAAGATTTATCGTCCCTAAGCAAAATATTGTATTTGGGTAGGTACTGTTTAATCAGATTGTTTTCTAGAATCAGCGCTTCGGTTTCACTTTGTGTGACAGTTAATTCGACGCTACGAATATGACTGACCAAAGCACGGGTTTTGCTGCCTGAAACATTCTGGCGGAAATAACTGGACAAGCGTTTTTTTAGATCTTTAGCTTTACCGACATAAATGACGGTTTCTTTCTGATCCAGCATACGATAGACACCCGGCATATGGGGCGCGGTTTTCAGGAAACTCTTGGCGTCAAACATGAGCAGTTAACATCATAGCGCGGGTTATAACTTTGCAATATCGATCATGCCATGGCGTAAAGCTAAGTGCGTCAGCTCAACATCACCGCTGATATCCAGCTTTTCAAACATCCGGTAGCGATATGAATTGACCGTTTTGGCGCTGACATTTAATTGCTCAGCGATGTCGTTGACCTTCTGACCACGGGTGATCATCAACATGATCTGCATTTCACGGTCAGATAACTCTTCAAACGGATTCTGATTACTGCTGGTGACCCGGCTCATCGCCATCTTTTGTGCGACTTCGCCAGAAATGTAGCGCTCACCAGCGTGAACTTTACGTATGGCGCTAACCATCTCAGAAGGCGCAGCATTTTTAGAAATAAAACCAGCAGCCCCCAGTTGCATCACTTTAGTAGGCACTGGTTCTTCACAGGAAACGGATAACGCCAGAATTTTAATTTCAGGGCAATAATGCAAAATACGTTTTGTGGCCGTCATACCGCCCATACCTGGCATATTCATATCCATCAACACTACATCCGGTGTTTGGGCGCGACAAAACTGAATAGCTGCTTCCCCTGAAATCGCTTCACCTATCACCTTGATACCACGTTCGTCCATTAGTATACGACTGATGCCGGTCCGTACCAGCTCGTGATCATCCACTAATAACACATTAATCAATTTGATCTCTCCGGGGCATGGCTAACAGCTTTAGTCTAGCTGGATTCTGACTGAGCATAAAGCAGAGACAGGATAAAGCTCAAGCACTTCATCAGCGAATTCGACAGTTAATATAAATTTGTTTGGGAAAACACAGAAAAAACTTACAAACCAATAGGATAGAAAAACTGCAGGCATAAAAAAACCACCTTGATGGTGGCTTTAATGGCGGAGGGGGAGAGATTCGAACTCTCGGAAGGCTATTAACCTTCGCCGGTTTTCAAGACCGGTGCATTAAACCGCTCTGCCACCCCTCCGCGTTGGACGTCATATTAGGGGCCTCGACTTTCTTTGTAAAGTGCTTTTCTATCGCTTTTAATTCGTTTGCTCAGCATTTGTGCAAAGTGATTAATTTTTGCTAATTTTCTTAGCCTAAACAGCGCAAAAATGTCGAAATAACTTGATCGCACCAGATAAAAATCAACAAAACCTGACAGCACTAGCGCTGTTGATTACAATGGCTATACAACTATCAGGGCTTTCTTCGTCATGAATAAAAAACGAATATATGTCGCCTATACAGGCGGAACCATAGGTATGCAGCAATCCAGTAACGGTTTTGTGCCTGTGCCTGGCTTTTTATCCGATACAGTTAAAAGTATGCCTGAGTTTTATCGCTCAGAAATGCCAGAATTTGATATTCACGAATATCATCCGGTGATCGATTCATCCGATATGACTCCGGCCCACTGGCTGGAGATTGCCACAGATATTCAAAGTCATTATGCGGACTACGATGGATTTGTTGTACTGCACGGTACAGACACCATGGCTTATACAGCTTCCGCCCTGTCTTTTATGCTGGAAGATTTAGCCAAACCTGTCATAGTGACAGGCTCACAAATTCCATTGGCGCAATTACGTTCTGACGGTCAGGTGAATTTACTGAATGCACTCTACCTGGCTGCTTATTACCCTATAGCCGAAGTAGCACTCTTTTTTAATAATAAACTTTTCCGCGGAAACAGAGCGACAAAAGCCGACGCAGATGGCTTTGATGCTTTTGCATCTCCGAACTTTTCCCCGCTGATTGAAGCCGGTATTCATATCAATTTAATTGCTGGTCATCTGGCCTCTACAGCGGTGACTAAAGCACTGAAGGTTGCACAAATTACCCCGCAACCTATAGGCGTGGTAACTTTGTATCCTGGCATCAGCGCTGAAGTTATTAAAAATTTGGCCGCAGCCCCTATCAAAGCATTGATCATTAAATCTTATGGTGTAGGCAATGCGCCACAGCAGGCTGAATTGCTCGACGCATTAACCGAAGCCTCCAACCGCGGCACCATAATTGTCAATTGCACTCAGTGTTTTAAAGGCAAAGTGAATATGGGCGGTTATGCAACAGGCAATGCCTTGCGCTCTTGTGGCGTGATCAGTGGTTACGATATGACACTGGAAGCCACCTTAACCAAACTGCATTATTTACTGAGTCAACCATTAAGCACTGAGCAAGTACGGCTCTTTATGCAACAAAGTTTGCGTGGTGAGTTAACGCTTTAAAAGTACTGTCTCCGGGATGTAAAAAAGCCAGCTTGCGCTGGCTCTTTAATCAAAGCATTGCTTTACCCAAATACTGCTTTTAACCTTTGCACTAAGCCCTGCTCTTCTGCTTTGACAGCACCAAAACTTAACCAGCGTTTTAACAAAGCATCTACTGTCAAACTGGTGCCAGAATTGTGTTTTTCTGACAGTAACTGCAGTTGCACTTGCGCTTTATCTGCCGCACTACAGTCTTTACCGCTGATTAATTCAATAGCAGTGGTTAACTGAGCACGACTAAGCTGCGATTCATGGCCTCGGCCGAAGTCATCGCGAAAGCGAGCAGGAATAGCGTCAGCTGTCACATCGGCTTGCTCAAGCGCAGCAAAAAGTTGCTGATAACTTGCGTTAAAGGTGGCTTGTTCTAACGCATCAAGCTTTTGCTGTACCTCCACTATCAATTGCTGCTTTTGCTGCAGCAATACAGATTTAGCCGGTAAATCCAGCGCCTTTAAAGCATTGTGCGCCGCCTGTAAATCAGCGTTTGTAGTCGCATGGGCACACAAAGCTATAACTTCACTGAATTGAGTTTCGGCGAGTTGTTGTTGCTCTGTCCACTGCAACTCTTGCTGCTGTTTTGCTGCTGTTTTATTTGCAAAAATCTGATCACAAACCAGGCGGAATTCAGACCAAAGTTTTTGATCCGTTTTGCCAGCAAAACCTACGAGCTTCCAATCTTGCTGTAATTTTTTAGCACCTGCGACGGCTTCATCGACAGATAGGCTAAGTAACAGCTGTGCTTTTTCAACAAGCAACTGTTTGGCTGCCAGATTTTGCTCGTGTTGACCACGGACTCTGGCTTTGAGCTGATCAACCAGAGTTTTGAATTGAACAGAAAGCTCTTTGTACAGTGCTGATTCTGTTGGTCCGCTCTCACGCCAGCTTTTTTGTAAGCCGGTTAACTTAGTATCAAAACCTTTATCCAAAGGCTGATCTAACAAAGCGCTCAGGTCCGCCAAAATTTGTTGTTTAATCAAAGCGTTCTGCCTGCGTAATTCGTCCTGAGCTGCAAAGTAATCGCGGCAAGGCGCGAAGGCTTGCTCGCAAGCCAGATTAAAGGCCTGATTTAACTCTGCGTCCAACGCCTCATCAGCACGACCTAAAGTCTGCCAAGTCGCCCTGGCTAACTTAACTTGCTCTGCCCGCTCTGGTGCTTCAACATCAGTGGCAACAGCCAGCGCCTGCATCTGTGCCACAAGCTCTTGTTTGCGTGGCGTCGCAATGTAGTTTTGTAACTCATTCAGTTGCTGCAGTTGTAACTCTGCGGCCTGATAGTCTTTTGCTAACTGTTGTTGCTGTGCGGGTGTTAATTCGGCATAACTCTGCTGAATTCCTTTAAACAGGCCAAACAACACTTTGTAACGTCCCGCTTCGTATAAACGGCGGAACTCAGCAAGTTTTGACCGTACCGATTTCAGGCTTTTATCGGCCTGTGCTGAGAACTCAAGCATAACCGCATGCCATTGGTTATGTAACTGCTGTTGAGCATCAATCAGACTACTTGGCAGGATCGAGCCTAACGCCTTGCGGCCTTTACTCCACTCTTGCTGCCACTGCTGGTACTTCGCTTCAACCTGCTGAAACTGTGCTGCATCAAGCGGAACTGCCGCAGCGGACCAATCTGCCAACAATCTGGTCAGTGTAACCAGCTGTTCAGCCTGAGCAGGCAGCTGCTGTAGTTGTCGTTCGAAACTCTGGATAGCTTTTTGCAAACTAGCTTTCACTGCTGCAGTCAGATCACTTTGGGTCAATTCTGCGAGCAATGCAGTGGCTTGTGCCATCAAAGGCTCTGTTTCATCCAATCTGCCCTCTGTCATCAGCTGTGCCAACCGCTGTTGCAGAACTTTTAACTGAGTTTCTATCTGAAGCTGCTGCTGTTGAAGCGCTGCAACCTTTTGCTGTTGCGCCAACTGTTGTTGTTGCTCTTTCACTAAAGGAGCCCAGACAGCTTCAGTCAATAATTTGATTTTGTTATATTTTTGTACTAGCTCTTCGGCTTCTTCCAATAGGGTTAAATCAGCCTGACAAGAGTCCCACTCTTGTTGGTATTGCTGCCATTTCTGCTGCATTTGAACTAAATCGCCGCGTTCACGAACAGAGTTCAATTTTGCTAACAGCAAGTTGATTACTTTACGCAGCTGAACAGGTTTGTCTTTCGCCTCTTGTTGCTGCTGCAACTGCTGCTTCAATTCACTGGCTAAAGGTTCAGGTAGCTGTTTACTCAGTTTTTCCAACTGCTTTGGTTCGGTAATCAACACCAGCAACTGGCGTTTTTGTTCCAGATTCAGTAAGTCCTGTTGCAGGTTGGACAGGATCAGATCATTCTTTTTCAGCCGCATCAACAGAGAAAAACGGATATCCGCATCAGCTTCTGTTTGGGCTAACTTTTCCAGAATACTGCTTCTGTGGCATTCTTCGATAAATTGTCGTTTTAAGGCTGCCGAAATACGATTTTCCAGAATCATTTGGACTAATTGAGTTTCAGCGTATTGCTTTAAGCGTTCCGCACTATCTTGTTTACTCGCCTGCCACCACAATGAAAACTCATTCAGTTTTTCTAAAGCAGCCCGACGCACGGCTTCGTGGCCATCGTTAAATGCCAATTCATGTAAAATTTCTTTATGCTGGGCATCGACATTTAACCCGGCAATGGCCTGTTGTCGTACTGCAGCGTCTTTATGTTGCCATTTAGGCGCAAACCAACGTTTAAAGATCATCATGCGCAAACCTTGCTATCGAAGAGTCCTGAGAAAATTGTTTTTTCATTTCAGCTTTGGATTTAACCACCATCTGACCATCAGCCCCTATGGTATAAGGTTCTGTGGATTTGAGTACATAAGCCTGATAGGCCATGACCAGTTGCTGAGTGTGAGCTTTTTGAGCCTCTGATAGCTCAACACCATCAGCCCAGCGACCTGTAGCAACCCTTTCTAACAAGGATTGATAAGTATCAGGCGACATCGCCACTACAAGAGCTTTGAAATCCATATTAGTTTTTTCGCTTTAAATAGATCAAACGTGCGCGGGCATAAATGTACCAAAGAAAACCCAAAGCTATCATGCCTTTGGAGACAATAGCTTCGTAGCCATCAGGCTCCAGTGCCCAAAAGTAAAGAAAACAAAATCCAGCAAGAAACAGAATCAATGCCAACATAGATTGGTTCAGACAGCTCTGAAGTTTCTTATCACGAGCTTCAATAGCTAAATGATATTTTCTTTCGTCAGACATACCCGATAAATCAAGTTGGCAATGTTGGCAGCTCTGACTTTTATCCGAAATTTTTTTCGCGCAACGTGGGCAGGAAATAATTGCCATAGAAAACCCTCTGAAAGTTATGGCGCACTATAAAGCAAAAGAGCAGGTTTGCAAGCCAACCCAAGCTGGCTTGCAAGGTCTATCAATACGGTCCGATTAACGTAACTGATCAACGACTGCAAGCACAGCAACTAAGCTGTCTTGCCCAAGTTTCATCGAACGAACATCGGACCAGCCATAGGCCAAATCTGGTAAATTGGCATTGTCTTTGAAAGGCATTTCCAGGGTGTAGGACAAGCATTTAAACTGCTCTGCTACCCAGGTAGAAGCAATAGTTAAATTGGCCTGGCCCGGTGCGTCGAGCTCATAACCAAACTCTGTCTGAAACTCTGGCGTTACCAGCAACAAAGCTTGTTTAAATGCGGTCTCTAACTGCTGCATCCTCGCATCGTACGAAGGTACACCTTCTGAGCCTGCAACAAAGTTGTATGGCAGATTTTCATCACCATGTACGTCCAGCAGCATATCGACCCCAGTCTCCAACATCTTCTGGCGTACTAAATACACTTCAGGGCTTTTTTCCATACTTGGAGTTTGCCATTCACGATTTAAATTTACACCAGCGGCATTGGTTCTCAAATGACCCCGAACGCTGCCGTCCGGGTTCATATTCGGCACTATATAAAACACAGCTTTGTCCAATAAAGTACGAGCCACTGCGTCGTCTTCATCTAATAATCTGTCTAACAAGCCTTCAACAAACCATTCAGCCATAGATTCGCCAGGGTGCTGACGAGCTGTGATCCAGATGTTTTTCTTGCCAGATGCAGGCTCTCCTACCACCAGCAGACTCATATCGCGACCATCAAGAGTCTCGCCAAGTTCGACAATTTGTGCCAAACCAGAACTCTGAGCTAAGTGCAACAGGTCCATATGACGTTCGTAGCTGTAAGGAGCAAAGTAAGCAAAATACACAGATTCAGCTTCAGGATAATGTGTGATCACCAGTTGTTCGTCCACCAACTGGGTGTCTACTCTGAACCAGGTTTCACGGTCGTAAGATGCTACAGCCTGATAGCCTTTCCAGCCATCAGGATAAGCAGAGTCTTTAACATTCACTATCCGAATGGTATGAGGTTCTGCACTTTGAGAATGTAACCGGAAATGGAACCATTGATAGAAATCTGAGTTGTGGTCTTTACGTATTGCCAGCTGAATATCTGCAGGGTTTTCAGCTTTAATCACTTCAATATTACCGCTGTCAAAATTACAGGTAATTTTCATAACATATCCACTTGGTTAGAAAACAGATGCAGCCTGAAGACTGTCTTAACGGATGGGCATCATAGCATTAAATCTTCGACTGTTCAGCCGCAGCTCATGTTTTTGCCGCCGCTAAATAACGAAAAGGCCGCACTTAGGCGGCCTTGTCTAGGTTCTGAGTTTATTTAACCTGAGTTCGGGAGAACGAGTGTCGAACACACTGTATTTAACTCCATAAATCATAGAGATAAACCAATTCATACAAATAGCATAAGCCCTCACTGACTGAATTCGCAGATTTTTGTGGATCTCAAGGCGCTTTGTCGTACGCCATAGCTGGCTATGGCTAGACAGAGCAACGCAGAGAGGCGCGAAAAGATGCCTATTCAGTGGCACGGCTTATCCCGAACTCAGGTTATTTACTTATAGGTAGAGTCGGGTATTTGATACCGGCCATTTCATTCATTACTCGAATAACCTGAGTGCTGTAACCAAATTCATTGTCATACCAGACGTACAGAACACAGCGGTCTTCCTGAACTATTGTAGCTTGCGAGTCGACCACACCTGCATAACGCGAACCTACCAGGTCGCTGGAGACAATTTCAGTGGAACTGGTGAAATCGATCTGATCCTGCAACGGCGAAAACAGCGCTACTTTTTGCAGATAGCTATTGAGTTCCTCCCGGTTGGTTTCTTTCTGCAAATTCAGGGAAAGGATCGCCATTGATACATTGGGTGTCGGCACCCGAATAGCGTTCCCTGTCAGCTTGCCTTTGAGCTCTGGTAAAGCTTTGGCGACTGCGCTGGCGGCACCTGTCGAGGTGATCACCATGTTCAAAGGTGCTGCCCGACCACGACGTTCAGCTTTGTGATAATTGTCTATCAAATTCTGATCGTTAGTATAAGAGTGCACTGTCTCTACGTGACCATTTTTGATACCAAATTCATCATTCAGCGCTTTTAGCACCGGAGTAATAGCGTTGGTCGTGCAACTAGCCGCAGAAACTATACGATCTTCCGGCTGGATCATGTTGTGGTTTACACCGTAGACCACGTTATGCACATCACCTTTGGCAGGAGCTGTCAGCAGAACTTTTGCCGCGCCTTTGGATTTGAAGTGAATCGACAGCTCTTTGTCGTCTTTCCAAATACCAGTGTTATCTACCACCAGCGCGTCATGGATCCCATAGGCGGTGTAATCCACCAATTCTGGTGAATCGGCATAAATCACCTTAATAAAAGTACCGTTGGCTTTAATTCCGCCATTTTCTTCGTCTACTGTAATGCTGCCATTAAAGGGGCCGTGGATAGAATCACGACGCAATAAACTGGCGCGTTTTTCCAAATCTCCTTTACGTCCACCGCGCACTACTATAGCGCGCAAGCGTAACTTGCTACTTGGACCTGACCGCTCCAGCATCAAACGTGCTAACAGACGGCCGATGCGACCAAATCCGTAAAGTACGACATCCACTGGCTTTATTTGATCGTCACGATGTAATATTTCATTCAACTGTCTTTCTAAATACTGTTCCAGATTTTGCCCTTCACCGGCATTTTTATACAGGTAGGAAAAAGCCAACTTTCCAATATCGACGCGCCCCGGAGCTAAATCCATAGTTGAAATTGCTTCTAAAATTGGAAAGCTTTCTCTTAGTCTTAATTTCTGATGCTCAAAACGCTCGACTGTTTTATGGGCTTTGATGATGTCTATAGTGGTCGCATTGACCAAAGGCCGGCCATAAACCACAACTTCAATACCTTTATTACGATACAAGCGACCTATGATAGGTTGCATATTCTCCGCATACTCCTGACGTTCCTGCCAGCTGCGTTGATACTGTTCTTCGTGTGATAGAGTCATGGTTTCGCCTTTTACGTCTTGTAGGTTCAGAGGTGTGCCTGTGGTCATCGCCACATTGAGGTAGGCGCATTGTAATTGAACATGTAATACTACGACAACAATTACAAAAAGATTTTTTCTTAAATCTTCGTTATGCTGCTCGCTGAAGACTTTGATGAGAAACTTATGAAATATCTGGCGTTAACTCTGAGTATATTTGTTTTAAGCGCGTGTTCCGAAGGCGAGCTCACCTTGCGCTCTGTCTGTGAAAAAGAGCCAGGCCTGTGCACAGACCTGAATGATGACTCACACTGCAATTTGCAACGTCGTGATCTGATCATGCAGCGCTACGACGAAAAACATCTGCCTTCCGACAAAAACAAATACCAATTGCTCGTCGATTTTGAAAAGTATTCAAAGTGTATTGAATTAGCTGCCGGCATTGAACACATCAAACTGAAAGAAAAGACCAGCACCCGTATGGTGGGTTACATGACCAGTCTGAAAGAAATAAAACGACTGAGTGATGAGACAATCAGCTCCGATGACCCGCATTTGTTGTATTACCATTGGTCGCGCAATAAAAGTGACAGCCATCTGCAACGATTTTTACAGGCTGAACAGGAAAAGCGGTTGGAGACGCCAGAGCTGCAGATGGCTTTGGTAAGCTACTACAGTAAAAGAGACAAAGAAAAAAGCATCGACTTATTGCACCATGCATTAGAGCTATATCCACCAGAGCCGGCAGTAGATCCGGAAATATATGCATCATTAACCACAATGTTTTATAAGAAGAAAGATTATGCCAGCGCCTACCACTGGGCTTTACTGGCACAACAGAGCGGCGCTTTTAATGTGGAATTGCAAGAACTGAAAATTTATCTCGAGCAAGCCCAGCTTGATCACGAAAAAATTAAAGAAACAGCTGAACACACTCAAGCTCAGCTGCTACTGGGTAATTTTACTCCGCCGAAATTTTAACATCCGGGTTAAAGAGTAAAGACACTGAATTGACACAATAACGCTGCCCGGTTGGTGCCGGGCCGTCGTCAAAGACATGACCTAAATGGGCATCACAGTGCTGGCACAAGATTTCAATTCTATTCATGCCATGTGACGTATCTTTTTCATATTTCACCTGGCCTTTGATCGCTTTACTAAATGAAGGCCAGCCACAGCCTGAATCAAATTTATCGACAGAAGCAAATAATGGCTGCTGACAACAGACGCAGTGGTAACTGCCTGTTTCCTTGTTGTGCAATAGAGTGCCGCTAAAAGGATATTCTGTGCCCTTTTGTCTTGTGACTCTGAATTGTTCGTCAGAAAGCTGCTGACGCCACTCTTGATCTGTTTTCTTCATTCGTTTCTCCGGTTCAAACAACAGCCAGTAAAAAGCACTGCAATACGTCTTTTTATCACAGCTAAAGCTCTAATACGAAAAAAGCTCCTTCCGGAGCTTTTTATTTATTTTATTTTTTGCATCGGCCTGTCGTTATGACTCCAGTCGACATGAAAAGTTTTACCTTTGGCCTTGTCTGTACGCTCAAAGGTATGAGCTCCAAAATAATCACGTTGGCCTTGTAACAAATTGGCAGGTAACACAGCTGTGCGATACGAGTCGTAATAACTCAGTGCCGAACTTAACGCAGAGACAGGAATACCTGTCATAGCAGCTTCAGCCACAGCACGGCGCCAGTTCATCTGATTTACAGAAATTTGTTTAGAGAAAAACGGATCCAGCAATAAATTCTGCAAATCGTCATTCCGCTCGTAGGCTTCTGTAATGGACTGTAAAAACACTGCCCGGATAATACAACCAGCACGCCAGATTTTTGCAATTTCAGCAAAATTTAGTTGCCAGCCGTGTTCTGCCGCCGCGGTTTTCATCAAATCAAAACCTTGAGCATAGACACAGATTTTGGCGCAGTAGAGCGCGTCATGCAGCTGTTTAATCATCTGCTCTGCAGTTTGATTGGTGCAATGTTCACGCACCGGACCTGATAACAAGGTAGAAGCCAGTACACGTTGATCTTTTAAGGTTGACATAGAGCGGGCAAACACAGCTTCGCTGATCGTTGGCGCAGGGCAACCCAACTCAAGACTACTGACTGCAGTCCAAAGGCCTGTGCCTTTTTGTCCTGCTTTATCCAGGATCACATCAACCAAAGGCAAGCCTGTTTCAGAATCTTTAGTGGCCAGAACTTCAGCGCTGATTTCCATCAGATAGCTATTTAATATGCCCTGATTCCATTCTTTAAAGACATCTGAAATCTGTTGTGCGCTCATACCAAGTGCATCACGCATCACCTGATAGACTTCACAAATCAGCTGCATATCGGCATATTCGATGCCGTTATGCACCATTTTAACATAGTGACCTGAGCCACCAGGACCAATATAAGTAGCGCAAGATTCGCCTTCAGTCACTGGATTGCCAGGCTCATGACGTTCTAGTGGACGACCTGTAGCTGGGTCAACTTTGGCAGCGATAGCGCGCCAGATAGGTTCAATCCTGGTCCATGCATAAGGATCGCCACTTGGCATCAAGGAAGGACCAAAACGAGCGCCTACTTCACCACCAGAAACTGCTGTACTGAAGAAAATAAATTTTCCTTCGTAATGCTTTTCACGGCGTACTGTGTCAGTCCACAGACTATTACCCGTATCCACGATAATGTCATCTGCCTGAATACCAGCATCAATCAGTTTTAAACAGACATCATCCACCGGCTTGCCAGCTGGCACAGATAAAATGACCAAATGAGGAGAAGATAAACGAGACAGAAGTTCTGTATAAGAGCTGCAGCTGATCACTCGGGCCGGTTTGTCGCCGCGTTCGGCTTTGTCCTGCGCTATGACAGCTTCCAGTTTTTTATGGTCTAAATCAAAAGCGGCAACCCGATAACCGTGATCAGCCAGGTTTAAAATGAGGTTTTTCCCCATCACACCTGCGCCGACAAAACCTATATCACATAATACGGATGTCTCAGACATTTGATTTTCCTTTTAAAATCCGGCACTGCAAAAGTGGCCGCGATTATACTGGAAAACTTAACATAAAGAAAAAGCTCAACAGAAAAAACTCAGGTCCAAATGGATAAAGATCGTTCGCACTGCAAATAACGGGTTCTGGTTGCTGAATTTTCCAGCGGTTCACCGTTGATAAAATGCGTATCGAGCAATAACTTCCAACTTTTTTTAGGTAAGTCGACCTGCAGCGGCTGATCACCGGCATTCATAATCACCAGCACAGCCTGATGGTCTTTTAAATGCTCAATGACAAAAACACAGTTAGTTTTGTATGGATCTGTCCAATGCTCGTCTTGTTTAATGCTGCCGTCTGGCAAATACCAAGTAACCTGGTGTTTATCGCCATGTAACTGATACTGGTCATCCAGCAACGACAGCTGCTGTAAACAACTAAACTGCTGACGAAGGCCAATCATCTTTTTTACAAAGACCAGAAATTGACTTGCCTGATAGTCCAACTCCCAATTCAACCAGCTTATTTCATTGTCCTGACAATAAGCGTTGTTATTGCCTTGCTGAGTTTGACTTAATTCGTCCCCGCCCAGCCAATGCACTATGCCCTGACTTAACATCAAGCTCGCCACCAGATTACGCTTATGACGAAATCTTTTATGCAAGATATCTTCGTCACTGCTGTGACCTTCAACGCCATAATTCAAACTCAAATTGTGGCCATGGCCGTCACGATTTTGCTCTGCATTCAGCCAGTTATGTTTGTCCTGATAACTGACCATGTCCTGCAAAGTAAAACCGTCGTGGTAACTTATAAAGTTGACGCTGCAACATGCGGGCTTGTGGTGCTTCTGAAAAATATCCCTTGAACCCAATAAACGGGTTGCAAAATCCGGTAACTGACCGGGGTCCTGACGCCAGAATGATCTAAAGGTATCTCTGAATTTGTCATTCAATTCAGACCAATGGGCGGGAAACTGTCCTAATTGATAACCAAAAGGGCCTAAGTCCCAGGGTTCAGCAATAAGCTTGAGCTGACTTAACACAGGATCCTGAGCGACAACCTGTAAAAAGGTGGCATAAGCATCAAAGCGTTTATGTTCACGGGCTAAGGTAACTGCTAAATCAAAGCGGAAACCGTCCACCTGCATTTCTATCGCCCAATATCTTAGTGCATCCAGAACCAGACGCTGCGTCATAGGATGAGCTACATTCAGAGTGTTACCACAACCACTGTAATTACAGTTGTGTTGGTAGTCGGTAATGTCTGCATGATTTTCGAATAAGTAGTACTGACGGTTAGCCAAACCTCTGAAACTTAGCCGGTAATCTTCGGCTTCGGCCGTGTGGTTAAACACCACATCAAGAATGACCTCAAGACCATGCTGATGATAAGTCCGTACCAGTTGTTTAAACTCGGCCACAGCGTCATCGACCTGATAGCGGGCATCAGGCGCAAAAAAGTTGATCGGGTTGTAGCCCCAATAATTGCTCAGCTTAAGCTTTTCCAGCCTTGGCTCACTCATAAAACTGGCCACAGGCAATAGCTGCACAGTAGTGATGCCTAAGCCTTTTAAATGCCCAATCACTGCAGGGTGACACATACCGAGGTATTTCCCTCTGAGCTCTTGGGGTACATCTGGGTGTAACTTGGTCATGCCTTTGACATGAGCTTCATAAATGATGGTTTTTTCCCTTGGAATAGCTGGTTTTTTCGCTTGCTGCCAATCAAAGTCAGCGCAGACTAATACCGCCTTGGGCACCATGTAGTGGCTATGAACCTGATAGAGCCTTTCGTTCCAAACCAAGGCCCTGTTCAGTTGTTTGGCATAAGGGTCAATCAACAATCTGTTGCGATCGAAAACTAAACCTGAACTGGCGTGACAAACACCCTCAGCTCGCAGCCCATAAAGCGTCCCTGTCTCTACGCCATCAAGTTGCACATGCCATATCTCGCCTGTGCGGGCAAAAAATTGCACTTCAGCCAAAGGTTCTTCTGTATCAGCACAAAATAAGCAAAGCCAAAGGGCCGATGCATCCGGCGCATAAACTGAGAAATTCCAGCTATGTGGGCCTGTCTGGGTTGGACCTAGCGGATAGGCTTTGCCTATTCCACTGATCCATTCGGGATTCTGCTCTGCTTTCATACTCACTGGGCTTTTCTTCTCAGATAGAGTGTGGACAAAGGAGGTAAATCCAGTTGTACCATATAATTTAAACCAAAAGCTGCTGCGGCAAAGGCCGGTAGATATTCGCCAACCGGATAATTACTACCCCAGTAATATTCACTGTCGGTATTGAGGATCACTTCATATTCACCCTGCTCTGCCACAGACAAACGGAACCCGCTGCGTGGCACAGGGGTAAAATTGCTGACGACATAAACAGCCTGGCCTTGTTGGTCTAAACGGTAGAAACTTAAAGTGCTGTGTTCAGCGTCCTGATAGTTAATCCAGCGGAACCCCTGCGACTCATGATCGAGCTGATGCAAGGGCGTGCAATTTTTATAGACCAGGTTTAAGTCCCTAAACAGCTGTTGTACGCCTTTATGCTTTTCAAAGGACAACAAAAACCAAGGCAGCTGCTGGTTGTGGTCCCATTCTGTGCCTTGGCCAAACTCATTGCCCATAAAGTTCAGCTTTTTACCAGGATGGGCAAACATAAACGCATAATAAGCGCGTAAATTCGCAGCTTGTTGCCATTCATCTCCAGGCATCTTATTGATAAGACTACCTTTACCATGAACAACCTCGTCATGAGACAGAGGTAAAATAAAGTTTTCGTTGTAGGCATACACCATAGAAAAAGTTAAGTCGTTATGGTGAAACTTACGGTAGGCAGGGTCCTTACTGATGTAACGAAGGGTATCGTTCATCCAGCCCATATTCCACTTAAAACCAAAGCCTAAACCGCCTAAATCCACAGGACGGGTCACTCCGTTAAAGGACGTTGACTCTTCAGCTATCATCATTGCTTTGGGATACTGCCGGTATACTTCCGTATTTAACCAACGCAGCAAGCTAATGGCTTCGTAGTTATGGTTACCACCATCAATATTAGGCACCCACTCTCCGGCGCGCCTGGAATAATCCAGGTACAACATAGAAGCTACGGCATCCACCCTGAGCGCATCAATATGGAAATGCTCAAGCCAAAACAAAGCGCTGGCAACTAAAAACTGGCGGACGTAATCTTTGCCGTAGTCGTAAATACAAGAGTTCCAGTCCGGGTGCCAACCACGACGAGGGTCTTCATACTCGTACAAATGGCTACCATCAAAACGTGCCAAGCCATGCGCATCTTCAGGGAAATGCGCCGGCACCCAATCCAAAATGACGCCAATACCAGCCTGATGACAAGAGTCCACAAAGGCCTTGAATTGGTCTGGAGTACCAAAACGTGAAGTAGCCGCAAAAAGACCGAGCGGCTGATAGCCCCAGGAACCAGAGTACGGGTGCTCCATCACGGGAAGCAATTCGATGTGGGTATAACCCATATCGAGTACATAAGGGATAAGCTCAGCGGCAAGCTCAGTGTAAGTTAATGGCTCGCCATGTTGATTATGCTTCCAGGAACCCGGGTGCAACTCATAAATACTAATAGGCTGGTGATAAGGATCGAAATGGCGTTGCTGCCATTGCTGATCCTGCCATTGATAGTGACTATGGTCATACACCAGGGATGCATGGGATGGATATTGCTCAGCTGCAAAAGCCAGGGGATCTGCTTTATGCGGTAATAAATTACCAAAAGCATCTTTGATTTCAAATTTGTAACGAACACCAGGCCCTACATCTGGCAACACCAGAACCCAATGACCACATTCAGTACGCTGCATCGGATGACGGCGTCCATCCCACTGGTTCATATCGCCAATTAAGCTGACGCTGGAGGCATTAGGGGCATAAACCGCAAAACGTGTTGCCTTCAGTTTCTTTTTACCGAGCTCAAGTTCAACTAACTGAGCTCCTAACTGTTTATATAGATTCTCCGGCTTGCTGTTGACGAAATGCACAGCGTAATAAGCTTCATCCTCGAACTGATAAGGGTCAACCAATTCGTAACTGTGGTGATGAGGAGTTTCTATTTTAAAAAAATATGGACTGCTTTTACGTTTACTTGGCAGTTCAAGTTCAAACAGGCCATGCAACACAGCCTGAGCAGTCATCATACCCAGTGATTTTCTGGTTGCAAAATCAAATACTTCTACCTTAGCCGCGTCAGGCAAATAAGCCCGAATCATCAAACCTTTGACTGTGCTGCTTTGCCAGGACAATAGAGAAAAAGGAGAAGAACAACTGGCAGAAGCTAACTGAGTTACGGACATGAACTATCCTTTTGATTTTTTTATCGTCTTAATTTCTAAGATAACAAATTACACTAAAACTGCCATGGGGTTATGGCAGTTTTATAACCGAATTATTTGAAGCCATAGCGCAATGAACTCGCAATGGCCTCATAATGCGGGATTTTGGTGCCTCAGAGAGTCTGTTAACTCCGGCGAAGCTGGGTCAACTCTTGCAGTAACTGATTGACATTTTGCTGCTGTGCCAACTGTTCCAGAGTCATGGACAGTTTACGTCGCCAGTTAGGATATTCATTGCTGGTGCCCGGGATGTTCACAGGTTGCGTCATTTCCATCCAGTCTTCTAGTTGCAAGCAGAGTAACTGACTTGCCCCCTTTGCAACATGACGCTGTATGGCATAGCTGAGCTCTGTGCTCATGCCCACATGATCAACACTGTGGCTGAAGTTTGGATCCAGCATTTGGTGCCCATGCAAGGAATTCAGTATTTTTTGCTTATCTTCATGACGTGACTGGTACAAAGCGGGCAACTGATCGTCACGATACAAGCCGACATCCTTACCTAAAGTCAAATCACCACAATGCCAGTAGCCTATTAAGGTTGGCATATCGTGGGTCGTCAGTGTTGCCATGGCCTGAACAGGATAATGGGCAGGAGATACGTACCCCCCATCTTCAGCTTTTTCAAAGAAAAACACCCGGTATGAGTACATGCCATAAGAGGCCAGAATATCACGAATACCTTCTGGTACAGTGCCTAGATCTTCACCTATCACTACGACTTGATGGCGCTGAGATTCAAGAGCTAAAATCCCTAACAAATCCTGAATAGGGTAATAGACATAAGCGCCGTCCCCTGCACTTTCTGCACCTTTAGGTACCCACCACAAGCGTAATAATGCCATCACGTGGTCAATCCGCAGCGCACCTGAGTTCTGCATATTGGCGCGGAACAAATCGATCATAGGGCGATAAGCTTGCTGGAACATCTGATAAGGCAACATGGGAGGTAATCCCCAGTTCTGGCCTTTAGGTCCTAAAATATCCGGTGGCGCACCAACGCTGGCACCTCGGCAATACAAATCAGGATTACCCCAGATTTCAGTAGAAGCCTCACTGACGCCTACCGCTAAATCACGGTACAAACCTAGTAGCATGCCCTGCTCTTTCGCAAAAGCTTGCGCCTTCGCCAGCTGTTCACGCGCTGTGAACTGCAGATAACAGTAAAAATCCAATTCATGTTCGTGCTCTTTCGCAAAGGCCAGAACTTCTTCGCTATCAGGTCTTTGCCAGGCTTCCGGCCACACTGGCCAGCCCCAGGCATGGCTATCTTTTTGAATCAAATGAGCGTGGATCGCATCATAAAGCGCCAACTGTAATAAACTTTCACCGGATTGTTGTTTAAATACAGAAAATGCCTGAGCTACTTCAGTATGTTCAGACTGGTGCTCGATAAACCATTGATACAGCGCCTTTAATACAGGCAGCTTTAATCGTGTGACAGCAGTGTAGTCCACCCACTCTGCCGCCCGGGCTTGTGTCAATTGTTGCTGAAATCCCGGTGCATTCACCAATTGTTTTACTTGTTGACAGTGCTCAAACCCAATCATCTCTGGCACTGCTAAATAAATGATATTCAGCCAACGACGAGACGAAGGACTGTAAGGACTCGCTGATTCTGGCATAGCTGGATAAAGGGCATGGATCGGATTCAGGCCGACAAAATCAGCGCCTTGGTTGGCCAAATGCCCTAACAGGAAACGCAGATCGGCAAAGTCACCTACCCCCCAGTTTTGCTCCGACCGTACACAATACAACTGGACTGATACACCCCATTGCTTCTGTTGTCTAAATTCAGCGGGCTGGAAACATGAAGTCGGAGTAATGATCAGGGATTGGTTAAATTCCAGCTCTCCGAGGACCAGAGACAGGCTGTGATATCCTTGTTCGAGCAACAAGGGCAAAGTCCACTGATACTGCTGATATTCCTCGCCGTCGAACACCATCACCTGGTTTAAGTCGGCATCATCTGTCGCAGTCAGACTGAAGCTATGAGTCTTGCCTTGTTCAGTAGTTAATACCAATTCTAAAACCGTGTTCGCCAGGGCGATAGGTAGTTTTAACTGGATTTGTGTATCTTGTCCGTATTGCTGCACAGAGACAGGATCTAACACATGCTCCCAGTGGTCTTGCTGGCGCTCAATTAACTGTTCCCGCGCCAGCGCATCATTATCTGTTGCAAAACCCTGAGCAGATAACAAGGTCAGTAAATTTTTCTCTTCGACTTCTGCTTGATTGCCCCAGGCATCGGTAAACTTAGTCTCTATTCCTGTGAAGGCGATCAAATCAGAAAGTAATTGTTTGTCCATAAAGGCTCCAGCGACCCGCTTTTTGCTCTGAAAAGTAAATGGTTAGGGAAAAATAACTATCACAGTCTACTCCAGATTCAAGACCTGGATTAACAAAATACGAATGCATAACTTTTTTGCACTTGAAAATCATGACAAAAAATGTAATTTTATTACAGAATTAAATTACAGTCTGGGGATAGGTTATGACAATTCGTGTAGCAATTAATGGTTTTGGCCGTATTGGTCGCAACGTTTTACGCGCTTTATATGAATCAAAGAAGAATTATGACATCAAAGTTGTAGCCATCAACGATTTAGGCGATGCCGCTATCAATGCTCATTTACTGAAGTACGATACGGCACACGGTATTTTTTTCGCTGATGTAGAACACTCAGACAAAGCTATTTTCGTTAACAAAGACGAAATTCAAATTTTAAGTGAACGCAGTCCGGCTAATCTGCCTTGGGCTGACCTGAACATCGACGTCGTGCTGGAATGTACTGGTTTGTTCACAAACCGTCAGACTGCTGGTGCCCACTTAACAGCTGGCGCGAAGAAAGTCATCATCTCTGCCCCTGCAAAAGATGTGGATGCCACTGTAGTTTATGGCGTGAACCATGATGTGATCACCAAAGATATGACCATCATCTCTAACGCGTCCTGCACAACCAACTGTTTATCTCCTATCGCTAAGCCGCTGAACGACGCTTTAGGCATTGAATCAGGTTTAATGACCACAATTCATGCCTACACGAACGACCAGCGTTTAAGCGATGTCTACCATACTGACGTGCGCCGTGCCCGTGCTGCTGCGATGTCGATGATCCCAACCCAAACAGGTGCTGCCGCTGCTGTGGGTTTAGTGGTACCAGAGCTGAAAGGTAAATTTGACGGTTTAGCCGTGCGTGTGCCGACGCTGAACGTCTCTTTAGTGGATTTATCCTTTATCGCCGGTCGCAACACTACAGTGGAAGAAGTCAACGACATCATCCGTAAAGCTGCAGCGCAAAGCCCGATGAATCAGGTATTGGCGGTCAACGATTTACCATTAGTATCGGTAGATTTTAATCACAACCCAATGTCCTCAATTTTTGATGCCAGTGAAACCCGTGTAAACGGCCGTCTGGTCAAAGTGATGGCATGGTATGACAACGAGTGGGGTTTCAGTAACCGTATGCTGGACAACACTGTTGAACTGATGAAATTTTCAAAGTAAGTTAATGACGCTAGTCACGAGGCGGCTTTTTAGCCGCCTTTTCTTTCCGTTGAATTTGAGAGCACCAGATGAATAGCAACAGTATTACTGAACAAAGCGGTTTTGCCCACTTGGCAGACTTACCTTGTTATCTGCTGCGTTGTGGTCAAGCCACAGCAGTCATAAGCAGCTATGGCGCTCACCTGCTCTCGTATAAACCAACAGCCGATGTTGAACTCATTTACCTGTCGCCTGATGCGGTTTGGCAAAATAACAGCGCCATACGAGGCGGAGTTCCTGTCTGTTGGCCTTGGTTTGGTCCAGCAGCGGCGGAATTTAATCCGGCCGGCCAAAAATTACCCAATCATGGAGTTGTACGCACTGAATTCTGGGAACTAACAGGCCAGGCCGTGACTGAGGACTGCGTACGAATTGATTTTCGTATAAAAACCAAAGCTCTGCCTTATCCCAACGCACCTTCTTATCTCTGCTTAACGCTTGAGTTAACCGACATCGAATTGACGTTAAAGCTACAGTCTGATGCCGGCCTGCAGCAGGCTGCGTTACATAGCTATTTTGCTATCAGCTCTGTGCATGATGTCTCAGTCGGTCCTTTGGCTGGTCCTTACATTGACAAAGTACAAGCAGGTCAAGGCTTCACACAGCAGCAACCTGATCTCAGGTTCGCAGAGGAAGTCGACAGAGTTTATCTGGCAACGGCTGATGATTTGATACTGAAACAGCAAAACACTGCAGTACAGATCAAGCAGCAAGGCCACGACTCGTCAGTGTTGTGGAACCCATGGATAGACAAAGCTGCCGCATTAAAAGACTTGCCTGACGAGGGTTATCTGGATTTTATTTGTGTTGAAACAGCACGATTGGAGCTGAACGACAGAACTCCTTTGCAGTTGGTTCAGCAGATCCGCTATGTAGGCCAGCTCGAATAAAAAGGCAGTAACAACAACTTTTCCCCTGCTGTGGCATGCTGCAAGCTCAGCTGCAACTGCCACTTCATTCTGGGTTGACTGCACGCCCCTAACACCATTTCTGCCATAAAAAAACCAGGTTGTTGAGGTACTGCTTTAAACTGCAGTGGTATAGTTCCCATGTTCATCGACAGTCCAGTCACTTCAGCGCTCTTGATTTGCCAACCGTCTGCCAATGCAACAGTCCAATTTAGAATTTCTTCCACAGGCGCATCACCCGGACTTAACTGAACGCTGACTTGGCCATCTTTATGTAGCTGCAATAATTCAGCCGGCACCACATGCTTTTCCGGTGAACAGCTGATCAGGCAAAACAAATAAAAAGCCAGAACAAGCAATCTCATTTGGTAATTTTCCGTATATAAAGGATGACAAGTGTACCTTCAGCCAGCCATGAAACGCAAAACACTGCTGTAATTGGTTATTTTGCGACCAGCAGTATTGTTCTACATCATAAAAGCGGCTGTTTTGCCTATCTTTTTAAAAGCAAAACTCGTATTATTTCGCCCCAAAATGGTTAAGGGTTTAGTTGTTTCGCAAGTCGTGGAGACTGCTACACTGTTAACCAACAATAAGAAGGGTCACCTTAGGGTGAATTTTTAATCACTAGCAATAAACTGCAGCGGAACTCAACATGAGCCAGACCAAATCGTTAAATGTTGACTACAACTATACCGTTGTCCGCCTTTTTGCCGTCACCACAGTCATGTGGGGTATTGTCGGTATGGGGTTGGGTGTATTACTTGCGGCGCAACTGTATTGGCCCGCACTTAATTTCGACACGGCATGGTTTACTTACAGTCGTCTTCGTCCTCTTCACACTAACGCAGTAATCTTCGCATTTGGTACAAGTGCCCTGTTTGCCACATCTTATTATGTGGTACAGCGTACCTGTCAGGTCAGGCTTTTCGCTGAAAAGCTGGCGATGTTTACTTTCATTGGCTGGCAAGCAGTCATTATCGCTGCAATTATCACCTTACCTCAGGGTATAGGTAACAGCAGTAAAGAATATGCTGAGCTGGAATGGCCAATTGATATTTTGATTGCCGTCGTCTGGGTTTCTTATGCGGTGGTGTTTTTTGGTACTTTAATCAAACGTAATACCAGCCATATCTATGTGGCAAACTGGTTCTACGGTGGTTTTATTATCACAGTAGCAGCCTTACACATAGTCAACAGCATGGCTGTGCCAGTCTCCTTCACTAAATCGTACTCAGTGTACGCTGGTGCTGTGGATGCAATGGTGCAGTGGTGGTACGGTCACAACGCTGTAGGTTTCTTATTAACAGCAGGCTTCCTGGGTATGATGTATTACTTCGTACCAAAACAGGCAGGCCGCCCTGTTTACTCCTACCGTTTATCCGTAGTGCACTTCTGGGCTCTGATCGCTTTATACATCTGGGCTGGTTCGCACCACTTACACTACACTGCCCTGCCAGACTGGACTCAGTCCGTTGGTATGGTGATGTCCGTTATTCTGTTTGTACCAAGCTGGGGTGGCATGATCAACGGTATCATGACGTTATCTGGTGCCTGGCATAAACTGAAAACTGACCCTATTTTACGTTTCCTGATCGTATCTCTGTCCTTCTACGGTATGTCGACTTTCGAAGGTCCAATGATGGCGATTAAGTCAGTAAACGCCTTGTCGCATTACACTGACTGGACAGTAGGTCATGTTCACTCTGGTGCCTTAGGTTGGGTTGCTATGGTGTCTATTGGCGCTATCTACCACCTAATCCCTAACATCTATAACCAGGGCCGGATGTATAGCATTAAACTGATCAACACCCACTTCTGGTTACACACTATTGGCGTGGTTCTGTACATTGTTGCTATGTGGATCAGCGGTATTATGCAAGGCATGATGTGGCGTGCGGTCAACACTGACGGCACACTGACTTATAGCTTTGTACAAAGCTTAGAAGCCTCTTACCCGTTCTACCTGATGCGTTTTATCGGTGGCTGTTTTGTCGTCACAGGTATGCTGGTCATGGCGTATAACGTTGTGAAAACTATCAGAGCGAAAGATGGTGCTCTGGAACCAGTAGCTGAAGCAGCGTAAGGAGCTTATTGTGTCTAAGAACTATCATGAATTTTTTGAGAAAAGTGCTGGCTGGTTAGCCATAGGCACAGTGCTTGCGATCAGCTTTGGTACGCTGGTTGAAATCACTCCTTTGCTGTTTTTAAAAGAAACCACCGAGCCAGTGGACGGTTTAAAACCCTACACTGCGCTGCAACTGGAAGGCCGCGACATCTACATCCGTGAAGGGTGTGTGAACTGTCACAGCCAGATGATCCGTCCGTTCCGTCACGAAGTTGAACGTTACGGTCACTACTCTGTTGCTGGTGAAAGTGTATGGGAACATCCATTTTTATGGGGTTCAAAACGTACTGGTCCTGATTTAGCCCGTGTTGGTGGTCGTTATAGCGACGACTGGCATTACGCGCATTTAATCAACCCACGTGACGTGGTACCTCAGTCGAATATGCCAGGTTTCCCTTGGCTGGCGACTAATACGCTGGATGGAGAGTTAACTCCGAAAAAGATGGAAATCTTTAACAAGTTAACCAAAGGCAAAATGTCTGCTAATGATGAAGATGGTGTGATGTATTCAGCCGAGGAAATAGCGGCAGCCACTGAATCAGTCAAAGGAAAAACAGAAATGCAGGCATTGATTGCCTATCTGCAATCCCTTGGCACAGCGTTGAAGTAAAGATAATGGATATTGCAACCCTACACAGTATTTTCACCGTGCTAGTGTTTGTAGGTTTTATTGGTCTTGTCGTCTGGCTTTTTGTGTTAAAGCGTAAGCCAGACTTCGAGGAACAGGCAAATTTGCCTTTTGCAGACGACCAAAGACCACAACAACAACAGAAACAGGAGTCGGATCATGAGTAGCTTTTGGAGCACTTGGATCATTGTCTTAACAATAGCGTGTATCGTTTTTTGCGCCGTCATTCTGACCTGGAACTTAAAGAACCATGTCGGTGTTAAAGAGGGCGAGTCGACAGGTCACGAGTTTGATGGCATTGAAGAAATTAACAATCCTCTGCCGAAATGGTGGACCTATATGTTTTACGCCACCATCGTTTGGTCGGTGTATTACTTTGCCGCCTACCCTGGCTTAGGTAACTATAAAGGCTTTTTAAACTGGACCAGTTCAAACCAGGGCATTAAAAACTTGGCTGAGTCTAAAGCTGCTGTAGAACAAAATAAACTGGATGGTAAAAACGTGCAGCTGGATCGCGAGTATGACGCAGCTAACGAAACGTATGCCAAAGAGTTTGCCAAGTACACCAGCCGCGACATTCTGGATTTAGCTTACGACCCGGATGCATTAAAAGTAGGTCAGCGTTTATTTTTGCAGAACTGCTCTCAATGTCATGGCTCTGACGCTCGTGGTCAGCGTGGTTTCCCTAACCTGACTGATGATGACTGGTTATATGGCGGCACACCTGACAAAATCAAAGAAACCTTGCTGTACGGCCGTAAAGCGGCCATGCCAGCGTGGGGCGATGCTTTAGGTGAGCAAGGCGTAAAAGAAATGACTGCTTACGTGCTGAGCCTGTCAGGTCGTAAGGTGAATGACAAAGATGCAGCAGCCGGCAAAATGAAGTTCGGTATGTGTGCAGCTTGTCACGGTGCAGATGGTAAAGGCAGCTTAGCGCACAACCTGCCGTTTGGCGCGCCGAACCTGACGGATAACACCTGGTTATATGGCGGTTCACATGGCGCTGTAGAAGAAACACTGAACAAAGGCCGTAACGGTCAGATGCCAGCGTTTAAAGAGATTTTAGGTGAAGATAAAATCCATATCATCTCTGCTTACGTTTACCGTTTGTCTCGTCCGGAAGAAAGTTCTAAGTAATCTGTGATTTGAGTACACTTCAATAAGCCCCGCTTTGTGGGGCTTATTGCTATCTGAGAGAGGAAAATCTGATGTTGCATGATACAAAACCCTGGTACAAACAGCTGTGGCCCTGGTTATTGATCGCCTTCCCTATCGTCTCCTTTATCAAAGGTGGCCATACCATTTATATCATGCAGCAAAATAATCCGGACCTGGTGATCGATGATTACTACAAAGAAGGTCGGGCTATTAATATGAATTTAGCCAAATACCGTGAAGCAGAATTACGTAATCTACACGCCAACACTCTGATTGCAGCCAATCAGGTGATAGTGCGCTTCGAACAAAATAAAACCCTGGGTCAGCACTTGAAGCTAGAGTTTTTTCACAACACCATAGCAGCTAAAGATTTTGAAATTACTGCTGAACGCAGTGGCGAAAACCTGTATGTGGCGACCTTGCCTGCCATATTGGACGGCAAATGGAATCTGGTCGTCTCAGATGAGCACAAAGACTGGAAACTAAGGGCAAGCGTGATGCTGCCACAACAAGGTGAGTTTAAGCTGGGATATTAATAGTGTCGTATTCAGGTTGTTTTCACTGCAATGAAGCCATACCGGCTGGTTCTAACTTTAGACTGCTGATAGAGCAACAAGAACGCCAGTTCTGTTGCCCTGGTTGTCTTGCTGTCGCAGAGACCATTATCGACCAAGGGCTAGGCGATTATTATAAATTCCGTACTGCTCCTGCCAGCAAAGCTCAACTTGTGCCGGAACAATTGCAACTGGTTAATTATGACAGTGCTGAAGTTTTGGCTGATCTTACGCAGCATGACGACACTAAAACCCAAATCGAGTTATCAGTCACAGGCATGAGCTGTGCGGCATGCGCCTGGTTGATAGAAAAGCAGCTGAAGAAAAATTCAGCTATTTACTCAGTCAATGTCAACTCCAGTACAGCGCGCTGTGTGGTCAGTTGGGACTTGCAGCAACTTAAACTCAGTGAACTGCTGAACCTGATCAATAAATTAGGCTACCAGGCTTCGCCTTTTATGGCTGATCAGGAAGAAGCAGTTCAGCAAGCAGAATTACGTCGATTCTTAAAACGTCTGGCAGTATCAGGCTTTATGAGTATGCAAGTGATGATGCTGGCCTTTGGCTTGTACTTTGGTGAATACACGGGCATAGACGCTGAATTTGAAGGATATTTACGCTGGATCAGTTTATTCCTGACCACTCCAGTGGTGTTCTATAGCGCAAAACCTTTTACGCTAAGTGCCTGGCGGGCGCTCAAAGGCCGTGAACTGAATATGGACGTGCCTGTCACACTGGCTGTCTATTACACTTTTATCGCCTCTGCATACGCTACCCTATTTGATACAGGGGAAGTGTATTTTGAATCCGTGTGTATGTTTGTGTTTTTACTACAACTGGGTAAGTTTTTTGAATTCCGCGCCAGAGCACAAGCCAGAGCGGCCACAGGGAATCTGTTAAAAATCATGCCAGTTTCTGCCAGACTGGTACAAGGTGATGAACTTATTCCTACCTCGGCACGGCGACTAGAAGCAGGACAAGTGATACTGGTGCAAGCCGGCGAAACTATTGCAGCTGATGGTATGGTGGTGTCGGGGCAAAGTTCGGTGGACGAGTCGATGTTAACCGGAGAATACAAAGCTGTAGATAAAACAGTAGGTGATACTGTGATGGCGGGCAGTATTAACCATGACGGCGTTTTGAAGGTGACGGTGCACCAAGCCTTGGCCTCTTCCCGTTTGGGTCAGATCATAAATCTGCAGCAACAGACCTTAAATCAAAAACCACAAATTGTTGAAAAAACGACCAAGCTGGCGCGGTTTTTTATTCAGCGTCTGCTGTTTATTGCTTTGGGTACCTTTTTACTCTGGTATTTTTGGTTGGATCAAGACAGAGCCTTTTGGGTTACGTTATCTGTACTGGTTGCCACCTGCCCTTGCGCTTTAACTCTGGCGACTCCTACTGCTATTACCTGCGCTTTAGCACGCTTAAACCGCAAAGGGATTTTGATCAAAAACCAGCAGGTCCTGGAAATTTTACCTGCACTCAACTCAATATTTTTAGATAAAACCGGCAGTCTGACTCAAGGACGCTTTAGTATCCAACAGACTGTGTTGCACACTAGTGAGCACAGCGAACAAACCTTGCTCGCGCTGATAGCCAGGATTGAAACTTACTCTGAACACCCTATAGCCAGAGCGTTTTCTGATTATCTAACGACAGAGTTAAAAGTAGAACAAGTTCAGGTTCATGTCGGTGCAGGCCTATCCGCAGTCTGGTTACAGCCCGATGGTACAAGGTCTGCAGTTAAAGTCGGTAGTGCGGCATTTTGCGCTGTTGAAACTAAATCACCAGCTGCAGTCTGCTGCACCCTGGATAATCAACTTGTGCTGTCTGTTGAGCTGGCTGACACGCTGCGCCCGGAAGTCCCAGCCTTAATCAAGGCGCTGAAGCATAGAGGCCTGAGTTTGACCATGCTGACAGGCGATTCGTCAGCACAGGTTGCACAAGTGCAACAGCAGTTGCAGTTTGATACTGTCTTCCAGGGCTGCAGCCCTGAACAAAAAGTTGAACATATACGCCAGGCTGTAGCCCAAGGCGATAAAGTATTGATGCTGGGTGATGGTATCAACGACAGCCCCTGTTTCCATGCCGCTCATGTGTCAGTGGCCCTGGATTCAGGCACTGACTTGTCAAAAAACCAGGCCGATGTGGTATTACTGCATAATGATTTGAATTTACTGCAAGAACTGATAGAGGGTGCTTTGCTGGCACAGCGTATAGTGAAGCAAAACCTGTGGTGGGCCGTAGGTTATAATCTGGTGATTATTCCACTGGCGGTAATGGGCTTTGTTTCACCTTATATTGCAGTTATTGGTATGTCGTTCAGTTCTATTTTGGTGGTGTCTAATTCGCTGAGGTTACTTAAAGCATGAGCATTATTTATGTACTGATCCCCATAGCTATACTTTTTGTTTGCATTGGACTTGGTATCTTTTTCTGGGCAGTACGAAGCCGTCAGTTTGATGATTTGAATAAAGAAGGCATGAGCATACTGTTTGAAGAAGAGCGTCAACACAAAGGCAGTGTTTCAAATACGGATAACCAGCCACCTCAATGAGTCCGGATCTTAGCCTCAACCTGCTGGCGGCACTGAGTATAGGCTTTCTAGGCAGCAGTCATTGTCTGGTGATGTGTGGTGGTATAGCTAGTGCACTGCAACTCTCTATGCCTGCGTTAAGTCTGGCCCAGCAACTTAAGTTACAGTTGATGTTAAGTCTCGGGCGTTTAACCACTTATAGTCTGCTGGGTGCGCTGACAGGAGCTTTTGGTGCTGCTGTGCTGGTAAAGCTTGGCATCAGTTTGTTTTGGTTAAAGCTGCTGGCGGGTCTACTGCTGTTAATGATGGCTTTTTATGTCGCGCGTTTATGGTTTGGTTTGACCTTACTTGAAAAAGTTGGCACTTCTTTATGGCGAAAAATTCAACCCTTAGCTAAAGCTCTGATGCCTCTGGATAGTAGTGTTAAAGCCCTCGCCTATGGCTTATGTTGGGGCTTTTTGCCTTGTGGTTTGGTGTACAGCAGTTTAGGCTGGAGCCTGGCTAGTGGTAGTGCATGGCAAGGCGCTGTATTGATGACAGCCTTTGGTCTTGGCACTTTGCCTGCTATGCTGGCGACCGGTAGTTTCGCCCGAAGCCTGAGCCAGTTTAAAAATAAAAACTGGGTCAGAGCCTGTGCAGCTATTTTATTGGCCTTGTATGCGCTTTACACTATAGCTATTGCATTAGCGCCTCGACTTTTCTAAGCTGGGAAAGTCGCTATTGAGGAATTTTTATGTCTGCTTCAAATTTAAGTTGCCAACACTGTGGTTTTAGTCAGCTTTGCCTGCCTTTTACTTTAAATAATGCTGAACTGGATACTCTGGACGACATTATTGAGCGTAAAAAGCCTCTGCACAAAGGCGACTTTTTAATTGAAGCAGGCACTGCCCTACACTCCTTATATGCAGTTCGCAGTGGTTCTTTCAAAACATTCACATTAACAGAGTCAGGCGAAGAACAAATTACCGGTTTTCATTTACCTGGCGATGTCATTGGTTTTGACGCCATTGGCGAACAAAAACATCCGAGTTTTGCTCAGGCGCTGGAAACAGCTATGGTCTGTGAAATTCCTTTCAGTCAGATGGACCAGTTGATGGGCGAGTTACCAAAACTGCGCCAGCAGATGATGCGTCTGATGAGTCAGGATATTAGTGGTGACCAGCAAATGTTGCTGTTGCTGAACCGAAAAAATGCTGAAGAGAAGCTGGCCGCATTTTTAACTAACCTGTCTCATCGATTCGCCAGCCGTGGTTTTTCCAGAAAAGAATTCCGCTTAAGTATGACTAGGGGTGAAATAGGTAACTATTTAGGCCTTACTGTTGAAACTATTAGCCGGTTATTAGGTCGATTCCATAAGGACGACTTAATCCACGTGGATGGCAAGCTGATTTGTATCAGCGATCCGGACGCGTTAAGTAAACTGGCTGGTGGTTCCGCTATAGCTCGCTGACAGATCAACAGACGCTCAGTAACAAGGGTTTTGTTGATCCAGCACAAGGACTTATCAGCCAACCTTAGCTACCTTGGCTACACTTACAGGGTAAGCCTTAGCTTAGCAGGAGCATGATATGACCTTATATCCAAAAGTACTGGTGGTGCTGGACCCTTCAGTGGCGGAACAAAAAGCCCTGAATCGGGCTGTTGAACTGGCCAAACTGCAAGACTGCCAACTGACGGCTTTTTTATCGATTTACGATTTTTCTTACGAGATGACCACTATGTTATCTGGAGAAGAACGTGAATCGATGCGCCAGGCTGTGATTAATGACCGCGAACTCTGGATCAGTGAACTCATTGCTGATTATAAAGAACAAGGCTTGAACATAGATATTCAGGTGGTTTGGCACAACAGGCCTTTTGAGGCCATAGTGCAGGCTGTGCTTGAAAAAGCATACGATTTAGTCATTAAAGGCACTCACGATCACGATGTGCTTAAGTCCATGATCTTTACTCCGACTGATTGGCATATTTTGCGTAAATGTCCTTGCCCTGTATTGCTGGTGAAAGATCATGAATGGCCTGAACAAGGAAATATCATAGCTGCTGTCAATGCGGGTAGTGAGCAGGCGCATCACAGCTCTTTAAATCAACGCATTATTCAGCAATCTAAACAGCTCGCCGCTCTACTCAACGGCAAAGTACAGCTGGTTAACGCCTTTCCAGGTACCCCAGTCAACATAGCGATCGAAATTCCTGAATTTAATCCGCAAGAATACAACCAGACGATGAAAACCCATCATCTGGAGTCAGTGCAAAAACTGGCATTGGAATTCGGTCTGCCTGCTCAGCAAACTCATGTGCAGGAAGGTATGCCAGAAGATGTGATCCCGAAATTAGCTCAGCAATTGGACGCCGAAATGGTAGTGATAGGCACAATAGGCCGTACAGGTTTATCTGCGGCTATAATCGGCAACACTGCTGAACATGTGATTGACAGGCTTGACTGCGACGTATTGGCGGTGAAACCGGCAGGCTTTGTTTGCCCGCTGGCAAAACAATAAGCTTTGTGGGAGCTAACGAAGTACCTGTGTAACTTGACGCGGTACGACCTGAAGTCTGGGTGCCCAGGACATAGGTTCGCAGCCAACAAAGCTGTAGCTTAAAGTGCGATGGGTATACAAAGCTGGCGCGTAGTTGGTTATACTACGCGCCATTTTTACTTAGGGTCGTCGTTTTATGTCGCACGCAGCAGAAGCCAAAGCACAATATAACCTGAATAAATTACACAAACGCCTGCGTCGTGGCGTAGGTCAGGCTATTGCCGACTTTAATATGATTGAAGAAGGCGACAAAGTGATGGTGTGTTTGTCCGGCGGTAAGGACAGCTATACCCTGCTGGATATTCTGTTGAACTTGCAACACTCTGCGCCTATTCAGTTTTCGATAGTGGCCGTTAATTTGGACCAAAAACAACCGGGTTTTCCGGCTGATGTTCTGCCTGGTTATTTAACCCGCATAGGGGTTGATTTTCAGATCGTCACTGAAGACACCTACTCTATCGTTAAAGATAAAATCCCTGAAGGCAAAACCACCTGCTCTTTATGCTCACGGCTGCGTCGTGGCATTTTGTACCGAACGGCCAAAGAGTTGGGTGCGACAAAAATTGCCTTGGGCCACCATCGCGATGACATGATTGAAACCATGTTTTTAAACATGTTCTACGGCGGCAAAATGAAGTCTATGCCAGCCAAACTGATCAGCGACAATGGTGAACATATAGTGATCCGCCCACTGGCTTATTGCCGCGAAAAGGATATTGAAAAATATTCTATCGCCCGGGAGTTTCCTATCATTCCATGTAATTTATGTGGTTCTCAGGATGGATTGCAGCGTCAGGTGGTGAAGGAAATGCTACAGGACTGGGATAAACGTTTTCCTGGTCGTATTGAAACTATGTTCCAGGCTATGCAGAACATTGTGCCTTCTCATATGATAGATAAAAACCTGTTTGATTTTGCTGGTATCAGTAAAGACAGTCCACAGCCAGTTGAAGGCGATATGGCCTTTGATAAACCTGATGTGCCCAAAGTACCGGTAGGATTGCTGCAGGATGAAGACGAACAGGGTGCTACAGCTGTCCAATTTGTTGAACTGCTGTAGGGGATGGGTTTACCCCATCCCGTCTAAAATCCCAACCCAATGTCAGACAGAGAACATATTTCGCTAGCCATTAGCGCTTATTAAGTTCTTCAAAGAGCAGCATCAGCTGCTCTTTTTCTTTGCAAAAGCCGGTTTGTTGCAACAACTGCATCACCACTTCAGCTGTGCATAAGGCTCCTTCCTTTTGATTACGTCGCAGTTGGTAAGCTGAGGGGCTGTCGGGTGCGATCCCGAGTCGGTAACATGACTGTAGATAGGGGCTTTGTCTAAGCATTTTGGCGGCTTCCTGCCAGGTAGCGTCCAACAACACCCAGTGTTTGACAGCTTCATTCAAACGAATGGGCATCTCTTTGACTGCAATAGGGTTTTGAGCTTGATACTGTCCTTGTTGCAGCAGATAACAGGCTTGGACACTGTCAGAGCTTAGTGGGTACACCAAGCCCAGCTGCTGTGCTGCCGATAAGTCAACTAATAGCTGATCAGGTGACTTGCGTTGCCACTCTATTAGCTCAACCCTGACATGTCCCGAATCAGCCAGAGCTTGCAGAACTAAAGCGCCGGTATTGGTCTTCTTCGCCAATTCTCTGCTATGAGTGAGCAGATAAAGCACCAATCCGGCCATCAGAGTTAGGGCTGTAGTAACAGAGGTGTGGCGTGATCAGGCACTTTGGAAAACTGCACTGTGGCAGTATCAGCTAAAGATTGAGGTAAAAAAATCCTGCAGCGGTTTTGCTCACACACGACCTGCTGATTTAAGGCTGCATCAGAGCTTTGCACTACGACTTCACCCGAAAAATGCAGAGTTAAACCAGAGACATCAGGCAACCAGTATTTACCCCACCCCGCTAATGAATCCAACAATTCGTCGAACTGGCTTTGTAGCTTACGGAGTTGAGCCACAGTCGCTTGTTGCGGTACCGGCATTTTACTGCGAAGCTTAAAGTTCAAGTCACAGGCTGTAGCTCCCTGCGGCTGTTTTAAAACAATCAGCGCTTTTTGAACATTCAACATTTCGTCAAAAGGCAGCATCAGTTCACCGTTGCCGGCGATAGTCAAAGGCGCTTCAGAGATATCAGTAGTAATCAGCGCTTTATCTACAGCACACACTTCTGTAGTGCCGGCTTTTTGCAGTATAAAGGCTAAGGTGATGTCACTAAACTCAACCTTTTCGCTTTTTTTCATTCTGGAATAAAAGCCATCGTAATTAAATACGGTATCAGCCACAGCCGAACCACAAAAAGCAACCAGCACGCTGGCAAGTACATAAGGTTTCATGATCAACTGTCTATATGTTTAGTATTGGCTTTGAGCATGGTATGGATTTCTTTGACATAATCCTGACCTCGCTCTGAATACCGGCTTAAACCTGCAACCAGGTGATATCCGGCTACTTCGCCTTCAGCGCGACGTTTTGCTCTGAGTTGACGTAAATCTTCGTACACATAAAAGGTATTGAGGTTGTAAAAATAACTGTTAATAGCGGCAGCGATGTTTGGAAAAACCGCCACTTCATGGTATTTGCCCGCACTGCGTTTTTGTGGAACCACGCCGCAGCCTGCTTTAAAACACCATTGGCCAAAAAAGTTATAGGCTTCCAGGGCAAAACGACTACTCCCCCATCCCGACTCTTTGGCCGCCTGGATCAGCACTAAATCAGCAGGTATAGCGTCTACACGGCTTAACAACAAGCGGAAACCCTCTGCATCGACCTCTGGGTAATCTAGTTTAAACTCGTCGTACAGGCTATAGATAAAGGCGTATTCCTCTACCGTTAGCTCCTCTTGGCTCTTCTTTTGCTGAATTTCGATAATTTGTTGTCTGATATGCACTAATCTGGCGTTCTCGCGTTCAATAAAAGGCAGCAAGTAATCAAAAAATGCCTTTTTCTTTTCAGCTACATCTTTGTATTGCTCAAAATCAGGTACAGCAGAAAGCTCTGGCATAGCCACTGGATAGGCCAGACGTTTTAACAATTTCCGCTGATCTGCAGAATCAAGAGCAGCTAACTTCGATGGCATCTGCCATTCAGCTAATGAGGCTATATCTTCAACAGGAGCAGGCTTTAGCCATGGGTAAGCTGCGGTACATAAGACCACTCCCCATACGAGTATCCAAAAGCTAAGTTCTGTTTTTTTCATGCAACACCCTGATTAGGCCTGATAGTCGATCCAGTTACCTAGTGAACGGAACCATAATGGCGCGTATTCTAACCAGATCTGCTGGTAGTTTCGACCACAAAATGGCCTAAATAATTAACCACCTTAGGGTGAGAAAATGCAGGTTATTGTTTTTATTATAAATTTATGTTGGCAAGAAAAGTGCATATTCAGCTATAACAATGAAAAAGGAGAATAATATGCGTCAACTTCAATTAATTTCTGCGCTGGTTTTGAGTTTAGCTGCAACCACAGCGATGGCGGAGGATGTAAAAGTCCTGGAAAAGGTCATAGATATAAAAAGCTTTAACAAACTGATCCTTGAAGTTCCTGTTGGAGAAATTAACGTCAAAGTCGCAAAAGGCTCTGACATTAGTTTGGTTGTCGAGCTGGAACCTGACGAAGACTGGCTGGGTCGCAGCAGTGATTTATCTGATGCTGAAATCAGCGTGCGAGATGATGGTTCCACCTTAAAACTCAAGGTCGATCTTGAAGATGACGATGATGTACAACAAAGCTGGACTGTGACTATGCCTGCGGCTATGGCAGTGTCATTGAATTTAGGTGTGGGCTCTGTTGAAATTGATGATCTGGCTTCAGATATCAATGTCGATTTGGGTGTTGGTGAAATTGATATTGGTGTCGACACCAGCCTGTTTGACTCGATTAAGCTGGACGCTGGTGTGGGTGACACCTCTATCAAAGGTGGTAAAGGCCGTTATGACCGTGACCAGGTCTTGGTGACCAGTTCAAGCCAATTACATGGTAGCGGTAAAAAAGCTCTGGAAGCTAATGTGGGCGTTGGTGATATTGAAGTTCGGGATAACCAATAGCCCGATCTAGCTGGTTGTTAAGGCGCTTTATGGATCCAATTGGGTGTAAAGCGCCAGTAGGCTGCTAAGGCTTGCTTTAAATCAAAAAAGCTGGTCAAAGGTAATGAGTCGCCGCTAATACAGGCATAAGTGAATCGGTGGCAGTTGTTTCTTAATAAGTCGTAATCCTGATAGCTATAGATTTGCTCTATAGCTCTATTCGCTGCTCTGTCTGAACCTATGATGTCACCAGCAGGGTTAGTCGCAAAAATCAATTCAGCACCGGATCTATCAGCTAAAAACCGCCCAAAGGACAAGGAACGGATCAGGCCCGAACCTGCCAACTCAACAATTTGCCCGTCCCCTATATAAATACCACTGTGCTCAAAAAACTGAAAAATTTCACAGCACACTACAGCACCAACAGGGATAGTTCGCAGACTTGTCATAAAGCTCCCACTATTCCAGCTTTTTTTTACAATCATACTTGCAAAAGACGTCTAGGCGTGTAAAAAGGTGTAAGCAAAGATATATCCCGTCGTATTTGAAGCTGCAGCTTCGTTGACTAGGCAATTTCGCCCCAATCCATAGGATGACTATGTTCATCGGGTCTTACTTGCTTGCCGCCTCACTGCAACGTTAATTACTTAGGGTATAACTATTAACGACAAATGGAGAAGTAAAGGTAGCGGTATGAAACCAATAGAGCGCTCGACAAAATTGGATGGGGTTTGTTATGACATTCGGGGTCCGGTGGCACGTGAAGCCAAACGGATGGAAGAAGAAGGTCAGCGTATTTTAAAGCTCAATATTGGCAATCCCGCGCCCTTTGGCTTTGAAGCGCCGGATGAAATTTTAAAACACGTGATCCACAATCTGCCTACAGCTCAGGGTTATAGCGACTCTCAGGGGATTTATTCGGCTCGTGTTGCAGTAGCGCAGTATTACCAACAGCGGGGCATTTTAGGCGCTGGAGCTGATGACGTGTACATTGGCAATGGTGTCTCTGAGCTGATTCTGATGTCGTTGCAAGCCCTGTTAAATAACGGCGATGAGGTATTGATCCCCTCGCCTGATTATCCGCTTTGGACAGCAGCTGTGAATCTGGCTGGCGGTAACGCTGTGCATTATCGCTGCGACGAACAAGCAGACTGGTTTCCTGATTTAGCGGATATTCGCGCCAAAATTAGTAAAAAGACCAAAGCTCTGGTGCTGATCAACCCGAATAACCCAACAGGCGCCGTGTATTCCAAGGCTTTTTTATTGGATCTGCTGGCTATAGCCCGCGAGCATAAGCTGGTGGTGTTAAGCGACGAAATTTACGACAAAATTTTGTACGACGGTGCAGAACATGTCACCACAGCGTCCCTCACTGATGACTTGTTTATGCTGACCTTTGGTGGCTTATCGAAAAACTATCGCATAGCAGGTTTTAGGGTCGGCTGGATTTTATTGTCAGGCGCCAAACATCTGGCCAAACATTATATTGAAGGTTTAAATATTCTGGCCTCGATGCGCTTGTGCGCCAACGTGCCTTGTCAACACGCAGTACAAACTGCTTTGGGTGGCTATCAGAGTATCAATGAGCTGATAGTGCCTGGTGGCCGTTTGTATGATCAGATGGATTTAGCCCATAAACTGGTCACTAGTATTGATGGCATCAGCTGTGTACGACCTAAAGGCGCTATGTATTTGTTTCCAAAGCTTGATCGCAAAAAATTCAAAATCAAAGACGACGAGTTGATGGTGCTTGATTTTTTACGGCAGCATAAAGTATTACTGGTGCATGGTCGGGCATTTAACTGGCCTGAGCCTGATCACTTCCGTATTGTATTTTTACCTCATAAAGAACAATTGGAAATGGCGATCGGCCGCTTAGCACAATTTTTACCTGGTTATCAGCAATGAATGGCACCCTAGTCACAGAGTATGGTTATGATGCGGGATAAAGAACCAAGCCATTTTTTTGCTCATCTTTTTCGGATGAAGCTGATTAACAGATGGCCACTGATGCGAAACGTCAATACCGAAAATGTTGCTGAGCACAGCCATCAGGTGGCTGTCGTAGCCCATATGTTGGCATTGATAAGGCGCGAGGTCTTTGCTGGTCAAGTTCAGCCAGAACGTGTTGCGACTCTGGCGTTATTTCATGACGCCAGTGAAGTGCTGACCGGTGATTTACCTACACCAGTCAAATACTTTAATCCACAGATCGCTCAGGAATACAAAAAGATAGAGCGTATTGCCGAGCAAAAACTGTTGTCTATGTTGCCAGAGAAATTACAGCCTTTTTATCAGTCTTTATTGCTTTCAGAGCAGTATTCAGCAGATGAGAAGTTGCTGGTGAAGGCGGCAGACACCTTATGTGCTTATGTAAAAACTCTGGAAGAGCTATCGGCAGGTAATCATGAGTTTGTGCTGGCGAAAAAGCGTCTGGAGGCGGTGCTGGACAGTTACGCTTTACCTGAGGTGAATTACTTTCTGGAGATTTTTATCCCAAGCTTTTCGCTGTCTTTGGATGAAATCAGTCTTCAGGATGGTCAGCTATAACCTGATATCCGATGTTCAATAAAACATAAGGGCGCAACTATTCTGCGCCCTTATGTTTGGTTTAATGCTGGTCCCTGCACACTTCCTGATTAAACTCGAATTCGATGGTGGTGTGTTCCAACTGATAAGGCTGAAGCAGCAGTCTTATTTGCTCTTTATGCGTTTTGAGCTGCTCAGCTGCAGTTTCGGCTTTTAACACCAAATGCGCTGTCAGCACGTGTTTCTCACCATCCAAAGACCATAAATGCAAATGATGTACGTCCTGAACAAACTCGAGATGCTGCAATTGGTGCTCAATTCGCGCGGCCAATTTGGGATCCGGGCTTACTTGTAAAAACAGTGCCAGAGTTCGACGTAAATTGCGCCAGACATTAATCAAAATAAAGCAGGTAAAACCTATACTCAATAACGGATCTAACCAGGCCCAATGGGTAAAATAGATCAGGATAGAGCCTACCAGCACAGCAACCCAACCTAAGACATCTTCCAATAAATGCCAGCTCAGAATTTGCTCATTCTGGGTTTTGCCACCACGAAGCTTCACCACAGCTGCGCCATTGACTACAACGCCTAACACGGCCAGAGCCATCATGCCTGCGGCATGAGGTAGTTGAGGTTCCCACAAGCGGGGTATGGCTTCGTACAAAATCCAACAGGAACCCAACACTAAAATAATGCTGTTAATCAACGCACTTAACAGCGACCAACGCCTGTAGCCATAGCTGTACCTGGGTGTCGCCTCTTTGCCTGCTACTTTTGCAGCAAACCAGGCAAAAGCTATAGCCAGAGTATCACCTAAATCGTGCATGGCATCTGCCATAATAGCCACGCTGTTCGTCAGCCAACCACCGATAAATTCGATGATGGTAAAGCTAAAATTTAACCAAAAGGCTGTGGCTATATTGCCAGACTCGGTACCATGATGATGGTGGTGACCAAAAAGACCATGGCTATGGGAATGGCCTCCATCATGCGGGTCTGAACTGTCATGATGGTGAGCATCGGTGTGAACATGATTGTGATCATGGTTGCACCCGCTGGCATGCAAATGAGTTTGATGTTTTGGATCTGAATGTTCGTGTGGCATGGTACACCTGAAAAATGCCTGAATAGCAGTACCATAACTGGTTTTTCCTGGCTCTGCCAGCACACTTACGACCAGACTGCACAGAAATCATACGAACACCCAAGCGTTGTGGAAAAAAGCTTGAGAGCGCTGTAACAAAACACTAGTCTGACGCTGAAGTTTGGCTAAGTAACGCCGATACAACAGCATTGACCAGGAAAAACAAAAACAGCAGATGCCAGTACACCTCATTTTTTTTAGTTTCTCAGTGGGCCTCAGCCTCGTCAGTACCTGTGTCCTCGCTGGTAGTTTTAGCCATACTAAAAATCAGGATTATGCCGCCTGGTCAGAAAAAAATCAGGATGGAAGCTGGACCAGGATCACGGAACAGGCAGTAGCCCAATCACATTTAGTCCGGCTGATACCAGCAGATGTGCAGAACTTTTGTCCACTCTATGCCAGTCTTCCAACGCAGCAACGGGGTAAGTTCTGGGTCGCGCTATTTTCCGCCATGGCAAAGCCTGAAAGTAACTTTAGGCCCCAGTCTTTTTATCAGGAAAAATTTAAGGATGCCAAAGGCCGTCGAGTGGTCAGTCGTGGTTTATTGCAAATTTCCCACGAAAGCGCCAACCAGCCCCGTTATGGCTGTGATATTAAACAGCCACAGCATCTGCACGACCCAAAAGTAAACTTAAGCTGTGGCGTAAAAATAATGAGCAAATGGGTGAAAACTGATGGTTTGATCACTCAGCCAGGCTGGAGCAAAGAACCTAAAGGCGGTGCCCGTTACTGGTCAACCTTGCGACCACAACGAGGTAAAGTGCAGGCGATCGCTAAGTTCACCCGTGCCTTACCCTTTTGTCAGTAGAGATAAAGCTTAGTGGCGCGCTGATTCAGCTGCGAGTTTGCTGAGCATTAACAAGGAAGTGGAGAAATAATCATCTTGCTCGGACGGCGGCCTTATCACAAAACTATAGTCTTGATACACCAGTGAACGTACCGCCACTATGCCGGTCGGAGCCAGATAAGAGGCCGTTTCTCCTGTCAGCACATCGACCCAGGGCAATATCAAATCCTGGCGTTTCCAGTAAGCTTTAAAGGGCTGCTCTAGCTCGCTGGTTAGCGAAGAACCCCAGATAAAGTACATAGGGATCCGCACCGCATCGTAGCTAAAACGCGCAGGCCAATCCGGCGAAGGACTCAATTCTCCTTTTGCTGTTATGCGGATCCAATCAACAGGTAAAGCATGCTCACCAAAACGGCTGGCAGCCAGCAAACGCTGACCATCCGTAATTAGCTTTGCCCATTTTTTTGCAGGTTCTTGCAGCGCAAAATCTACAAAGGCTGGGATCACCCAATAGGAAAGATTGATATCTATGCTATCCGCTGTGGAAAAGCCTTCCAAACCTGGCAACAGCAGGGTGTAGCCGCCATATTCCTTGATCAACAACTCATGAATATCGGCACGTATTGCTGCTGATGCAGTTTCGTAGTTCGGATCTTTCCAGCGTTTTGCCGCTTTATGCAGGGCCCAGGCGATCAGAATGTCACCATCGCTGGCATTGTTCGGGTCTTTTACCGCTGGCGTTACGGCCGGGTCATAGCGCCAGGAAAATAACAGCGCATCCTTTCTGGCGAGATTTTTCCGGCTCCAGCGCCAAAGTAAGTCAAAACTGGCTTTGTCGTCATTCGCTTCGGCAAACAACATCCCCCATCCCTGCCCTTCAGAGTGACTGATGTTGTTATTATAGGTATCAATGACCCGGCCACTATCACTGACAAAACGTTGTTTATAGATGTCCCAGTCCACCTCTTGTGCCATGCCGCTTAGTGGATAGATAGCCGTTAGACTTAGCCAAAACAATAGCTTTACCAATGCAGTGGTCACGGCCTTAAGATGCTCTGGGCTCTTTTGCGTAAACAAGCTCAAAAGGCGCATCAGGTACAGCTTTTCTGGTCGACATCACCACTTGTGGGTTACCGCCAAGCGCTACCATCCAACTCTGATACAAGCCCTCTAACATAGCGCTAAAAATTTTAGCCTCGCGCGCAGCTTCGGCTTTGCCAAAGGATGGTAGTGGAAAAGCGCCGTGATAAAACTCCAGACTATAATCCTGAGGCTGAACCTTGACCCAACCCCAATCCAGTTTGGTTAAAATCTGATTCATCGACTTTTCCAATTCCTCAATACTGTCATAGACTGCTATTGGGTGCTGATGGGCCAGACGAGCCCCCATATGGCGTAAAAAAGCACAAGCGTCCTGCTCTCCAGCTGTGTTATGGATCTCTTCAATGAACACCTGAATAAAGCTGCGCCATTGTGTAGCACAGTGCTGCTGTTGAAAGTAAGTGTTGTTCATCTGTTGGTACTCAGCTAAATCAATCATTTGAACCTCCAATCAGGTATTTCATATACAAGCGGAAAGAGGTTTCGTTGTAATCACCAAAGCTGTCAAAGCCAATCTGCCCACCCACTCTTAAATATGGCTCCGGCATATACTCACCTGTTGCACCAAAACTCATGCCAAAACCTGATTTGCTGGACGCGGCATAACCAGCTTGGCGGATGGCACCCAGTGCATAAAACAAGTCCAGCGCAGCCTGAGCAGCAGCGTCAGTCGGGAAAAAGCCGTTGCCATCTTCACTGTAACTTTGGAAACCTGGCGAGAATAACAAGCTAAACCTCATATCTTCCATTTCAAGGCTGTAGTTCATTGGAAAGGCGACACTGACATAATCCTGAGGACTGAAATAACCGCCATGACCAAAGGTAAATTTACTCAGATTCTTATCAAAGCTGTTATAGCCGACATGTACTCCGAGCTGTAATTGTTCAGATACGGACAATGCAGGTCTAAAATACCCCCCCATCTCCATAGAAAGGGCTTTATTGCTGTCGACGTTATCACCTTCATAGCGATGTTCTGCAACAGAGCCGTAGACACCAGTTTTACCGTTGTCAAAATTTAAGCCCACACCGCCACCATTTTTGGTGACAGCACCCCAGGTTTCTCCTGTGACATGATCCACAGTACCAGCGTAGGCCAACATACTATCTTTTATAGGCCGACGCTCACCTTGCAGCACCAGGCGGGTATTTTTCATAATTTCCGGCTGTAGTTTTAATCCACCTACCACATTCGTCTTTTCAAAGCCCAATGGCGTGGTACCGACATCAGCCACAATCCAGTCGCCTTTGTATGCGACACCCAAAGCTACACCAGTGCGGCGCTGTGTTTCAGGATCTCCGGTACTGACGGCCAATGCATCCAGTGAACTTTGCGCATCGCCGATAATATCCTCAAGACGACCGCGAAGCAGAGCAAACTCGTTCAGGAAAGGGTCTATTCCCTCTGCACCTGTGTCTGAAGGGCTGGAAATAGGTATCAACGACATATCCGTGTACCCTCTAGCCTCCAGCAAAGACTGAATAAAATTATTGATTACGCCAAACTGATCACCGGTTAAATTTTCAGAAGTTAAACCTAAAGCTTCGTAAAAATTGATCTGTGCAGCCTCAACAAAATCGGCTTTTGCATCATTCGCCAGATCCAAAAGCTCTTTTAATCTTAATGTCTCAGAGGCATTGGTGTTCTCTGGATCAATGGATTCAGAAAATATGTCATAGGCATCCTGCGCATCGTTGTAAGCCGAGGCTAGCTCTTCAACTGTATCCAGCGCCGTATCCAGATCATCCAGTCGAGAGCTTAAACCACTGGCAGCATTGACCACTGCACCACGGCCGTACAGATTTATATCTTCACCCGTAACAGTGCCGGCATTTAACGAGGTAGGGGTCACTGTAAGCTCTGCCCTGTCGTCGCCAAAGGCACCTGTAGAGATCACCATCGGAGTTTCAACAGAATCGAGTCCTGAAGAACCTTCAGCACCATCTCTGACTCTTAAGACCACGTCTGTATCAATGCGGGTCAATGTACTCTGCTCTAAATCCAGCAGCATGCCATCAATCTGTTCAAACAAAGTCGCGGAGCTGCTTGCGGTGCTGGCAGTCTCCTGCACATCGGTAATAGCCTGACCAGGTAACCAGGACGGTCTGATACTGGCTGTCGCAGATTTCTTTAACTTTCGCTTATCCCGAAACGGATTAGTGGCTGTTTCAACAGGCTCTCTGAATGGATTGGCGGATAAGCCAGTGGCGGAGCTGCCGCCCCATACAGAGGTATCCTGATAAGCCAGTTTGCGTGCTCTTAATAACAAAGCTGCGGCTTCCGAATCATCGCCTTTGGCCTGAGAAACGCGGGCAGCCAGTATCAGCATTTCAGGTTCAGTGGTGGTGTTCCAATCCAGGCGGGCTAATAGCTCTGCTGCTTTATCGGTGTCTTTTTGTTGCAGCGCCATATTGACGGCACCAGACAAGGCATCTTTATTGTCTGGGTTTAGTTTCAGTACATAGTTGTAAATCTGGTCAGCTTCGGTCGCTTTATCACCACTTTGATAGAGCCGCCCCATAGCTAGCAGTAACACTTCATCTTCAGGTGATTCGCGTAGACGAGCAGCCAGTACATCATAGGCCAATGCCATCTGCCCGGAATTACGCAGCTGATCAGCTTCACGCACCGCCAGACCTTGTTGTAGCTTCAGCAACGATTCCCTGTCTTCATCCGTCAAATCAGAGCGCAGCATCAGATCCGACATAAGCACCCGGGCTTGCTTAGAACGACCACTTTCGTTCATCACACTGACATGGGTGACGTAGTCGCCTGCTGTTTCGTCTAATCCCTGCATTAAGTCCAACTCAACTAACTGATAGGCTAATTCAGTTTGATTTGAATTGACCAGCTCATTGGCTAACTCGCCTACAGCTTTGGACCCAAGAGAGGAGCTTTGATAAAGCTCTACCAACAACTGACGGGCTCCGGCCTGGTCGCCTGCAGCAGCTCGTTGGATCACTGTAGAAAACTTACTGCGAGCCGAAGATTGAGCCGCCAGAGTGCGCATAGCTGGAGTGCGTTGATCAGGCGCTATAGTGGCCATAATACGATCTACATCAGACCAGCGTTTTTGCTCACTGGCAAACATAGCGGCAGCATAACGTGATTCAGCCGGTTGATTTGGGCTGCGCAGAGGTTCAACAATAGCGCGAGCCCTCGACTCATCCCCTTGTTTGCTCACCAGTCGCGCTAAATCTAACCGCACCCATGGATCGCTTGGTGCAAGTTTCATTGCTCTACGCAGATTGATTTCTGCCAGTAAATCATTGGTATTGGCAGCATCAGTTCTTAACTTCTGCACCTCAGCCTGAGAGACATAGGCAATCTTTGTTTTGTCACGTTCAGACAATTGGGCAGACAAACGCTCAGCATCACTCCAGCGCCCCATACTTTGTAGCACTGCGATCAACCCCAGTTTAGCTTCAGTATTGGTCGGATTTTGTTGTATCACTGAGTTATAGCTATTCAAAGCGTCGTCGAGCAATCCCAGTTTATGCTGTAATTGTCCTGCCAGAACTTTAGCCTCATAAGCCCGTGGAGCTTTAGTCTTGGTTAGAGGCTCAACCAGGCGCAGCGCTTGCTCATCCTGTTTTTTGTCCATCAGTTGACGGGCATTGAGCATAGTGCCGTAGAAATCGGCCGACTGATAGGCATCGCGCCATGCAGAAGCTCTGGCTGGTGACATGCTAATAGCCCTGCCTAGCGTATCCTTAGCGGCAGCAAACTTTTGTTGTCTTAATTCAATCAGACCCAAACCAGCCAGAGCTTCGGCATCGGAGGCGTTTTCCGCCAGTGCCTTACGGAAATGGCGTTCCGCTTCTGGCAATCTATTGGCGTTCAATGCCTGGTAGCCACGGGTACGGCTGTTCATCACAGCGGTCGCATTTCTTGTTTTGATTTTGTCCTGATAATAATTCATCAGTTCAAGATCATTAGGATGAACTGTTAGGTATTGGTCATAGTACTTTTTATCAGCGGTAGTTGCGTTGAGCCACAATAATGCCTGACGCCAGCTAGCTTCAGCCTCAGCTGAGGAAGGCGCCAGCTCAGCCAGCATAGCTATGCCTTCTCTTCTGCTGCTCTCATCATAACTTAGCACCTGGGCATAAGCTTGTTTGGCGTTCGAATAGCCGGGACGGGCCTGATATAATTTCTTTAACTCTTGCCTGGCCTTCGACTGTCCACCTGGAGTCCCAGCCAGAGTCAGGTAATATTCGGGAGCTAAATCCTGTGTAGGAGTTGTGCCGCCAAACACTTCCTGATAACGCTTTAAGGCGGCCTCATATTGACCAGAACCGCCTAAGCGGCGAGCTTCAGCCAGTGTTGCCGGGTCCACAGATTCTGCAGTTTTCGCTGCAGCTAACTCTTTCACCCGAGGATCCATAGGGGCCAATTGCGCCAATCTGCTGATCCATTGCTGAACCTGAGCTTCATCCCCTTCTCTGGCGGAAATCATCCCCATACGGTAGATAGCTTCCAGATTTTCCGGATCAGCGCTGAGAACACGTTGCAATGAGTCCTTGGCTAAATCGCTGCGATTTTTGTCCTGCCAGTATTCCGCCTGTTTAAACAAAGCATCAAAAGTACTGGCTTCTTGTGCTGCAGTGGCTTGCCCAATAAAACATGCAGTCAATACGGCAAAGATTGTTTTATTCATTATCGTCAGATCCCGTTTTCAGCCTGTTCTCAGCCCGGTGTTTTAATAAAGGAAATAGAATTGCGGCGCCAACAAAGGCTGCCAATGCCAGACCTATCACCATAAAAATGACATGCTGACCAAAGAACCAACGAACTTCCATATGCCATGGCATATCGCCTGAGGCTATTTGTTCGCCCACTCTGTTACTTCGTACCTGACCTTTAGCATCAACTAAGGCCATGTCCCCTTGCACTTTACTACTGACCAGAGGTTTGTTCAGCGAATTAACCAATACAGGCAACTGAGCTGAAGTCTCTGCTGTTACCAGTACGACAATGCGATCCGAATCTACAGGAGAGACAAAACTAAACAAGCCCTGAAGTTTTTGAGTGCTATCCAGCACTCGCGCTGCAGACTTTGCCTCCCTGTCCCAATCGCCCTGAACAAACCATAAGGCTCTGTCAAACCAACTAAAGGGTTTCAGAGACAAACGGTCACGTTGCACCTGGAAAGGACTGGTATCCAACAAGCCCGATTCACGCAGGTCCTTTAAATTGGCGATGGCTAAGATGTCGTGGTCGGCCAGATTTTTTGTCACAGCCAGACCGGATTTCACTTCCATCTCTAAAGCAGGAAATCCGGTATCATTACCCATTCGGGCAGCGAGCTCAAACAAGGTTTCAATTTCTTCGTTGCCTGGTTGTTCAGGTAACAAAACCACTGTCTGGCCTAAATCTGCATAGCGGGTAAAAGGAAAACCTACACCGACAAAAAACGATAAGTTAGGCAAAACGGTAAAATTTTTGGCTGAGCTTAAATCCAAGCTCGAATTCGCCAGGACCCGACCTGCACTTTCTGCAGGAACCTTTAATTCACAATCTGTGCTGTTGACAACAAAATTGTGGTAAAGCCGCAGCTTGTTTTCTCCGTACAACAGGTATGGGGGTACTTCAATCACAGCTTCTTCCTGACGAATGTCCCGACCCAACCACTTACTGAACGAGGCCCAAAGACCGCTTTGATTCACAGGCAAAGAGGTCAGATAGCGACCATTGAGTGACACATCCAGGCTGGATTTCTCCTCATTCAGCCATTGCCCTTCCGGAAAATTGTATTTGACCGTCAAAGGAATCACTTCTCTGTCCCAAAAAAATAAATCAGGCGAAGCGCGGAAATTCACTTCCAGTGGTGAATGGAACAATCCCCGACTGACAAGTCGGCTCTCATCGACCATCTCACCAAATTCAACGGGGCGCTGGATCGTAGTCCAACGTGGTGCATCGTAAGGACCGCGACTCACCTTTTGTGTCATCTCAGCTTTGATGTAAGTCCCGTTCAGAGAAGCAGTACGCATTACCAGATGTTTTGCTGCGACTTTCAACTCTTCAGGAGTTCGGCCCATCACCAGCAATAGCTTATAAACAGGGTTCACCGGATTTTCTATCAACCTGAGTTCAGGCCCTTTGATAGGCGGCACAGATAATCCGCTGATGGTTTCGTTTGGCATCACAAACACAATAGCATTTTCAGGTGGCAACCTATTGCGCACGACCGGAAAACTCAGACTGCGATATTCGGCCACACTGCCTATATAAGACGCCACGATAGCACCGCTGGTTAAAGTCACAGGAGTCGCCTTACTTGGAACCACTATAGGCACAGTGACTCTACTCATCGCACCCGGATTAAAAAAAGGTTCAGGAAAACGCGACAAGTCTGTACTGACAGCCAAACGCTGCACAGAGAGCATCAATTCAGAGCTCTGATCGACACTGACCCAGATATCTTGTGATAATTCGTTGTTGCATTGCTGCAGTGTCCTGCCAGTCAGACGGAAGTCAAGATTATTGGCGCCAAGGATCATCGCAGGCTCAATAGGCAACTCGACAACCAAAGACTTAGCATTAAAGGGCGTCAGCTCAATACTTTTTAGCAACTGTCCATTAAGCATTACATCAAGAAAACTTTCATCTTCCAGCAAAGCGTCAGAATAGCTTAATTTCAGTTTCAAGCTCGCTAAACGCACAAACTCATCACTTCTGAGCGTAAAGCTCAAGCCCGCTGAAGTATTGTTGCCAAAAAAGTACAAGTCATCCTGCAAGCCAAACTCATCGAAAGTCAGTACATCTGTTCTGACATTAGGAGCAGGGCCGGTCAGACTTGGACTAAGAGCTGCGGTCTTCGCATTGGCAGGTGCTGGCTGGGCAGGCAACTGAGTCTGAGGCGTAGCGCTCAATGCCTGATTGGAGATGATCACTGCACTGATTGCGACTAAAACCAATAAAGCCAGCCGAGGTTTCCAGCCACTGAGCGGACGGCCTGCACCTTGCAAGTCATAGTCTTTTTCTTTCTTCTTCTGCATAGATTCCTGAAACAAACCACTAATTGAGCGTATGACCCGCCATATGGAAACTAACACATTGTTTTCTTTCGGTTCGGCCGCATTAGGCAACCAGGCATCGGCCCGCCCCATCACGACTTTCACCAGCTCTCTGCGCTGAGGGATAGGCAAGTCATTAAATCTGAACCTTATAGTTTGGTCGTCACGAAATACGGTCTCAACAGGAAAGGCCATATGGGAAGAGTTCAGGTAAATTTCTATATCTTTAATTTTTTCTTCTTCGTAGCGCTGAGTCACGTTTTCGACCAGTGCGCCCCCCATGGACAAATTAATAGACTTTGTCCTTATCGTATGGCCAGATTCCAGATGCAGCACCACAGGTAAATTAATGTCCAGCCGCACCGTCTGACGTATCTGTTTCATCTCGCGGGCTACAGCCACAGAGGCAAATAACATGATGCTGCTAAAACCTGCCCAAAATAGATTCAACAGCAGTACTTTTGGCTCGACGTTGTAATGCTCATTCCAGATCAACTGGACTACACCGGACAAACATCCGCAGATCAGCAGAACCAAAGTGAATAAATGCGGTTTTACCATGTCGTAATCAAAGTAGCCATTTTCAAGCAAGCCACCCTTTTCAGTGACGTTAAACTTGCCTTTTCTGGGGTTGATAATAGTGGCAATAGTTGGCATCACCAAATGGAAGGATAAAACGGCTTCATAAATTTCGCCCCAGAAGGTGTGGCGAAAACGCCCTTGTAACCTGGAGTTGGTGTAGGTAGTAAATAGCAGATGTGGTAAGGCATAAGCCAAAATCATCTCAGGAGACGAATCAATAATATTCTGGCCAAACAACAGGTAGCACAAAGGCGCAGTCAAAAACACAATACGAGGTAAAGCAAACAAGAAGTGCATCATAGCGTTCAGATAACATAAACGTTGTGCGAAGGTTAGTCCTTTGCCCAAAAGTGGGTTATCTGTACGGAGAATTTGAGTCATACCTCTGGCCCAGCGCGCACGTTGGCCCACGTGCAATGCTAACCGCTCTGTCGCAAGACCCGCAGCCAAAGGTAAAGCTAAAAAGGCTGAATTCCAGCCCAAACGCTGTAACTTTAGCGCTGTATGGGCGTCTTCTGTCACTGTTTCTACTGCAAAACCACCTATTTGTTCTATCGCAGAACGGCGGATCACAGCACAGGAACCGCAGAAAAACGCGGCATTCCAGAAGTCATTGCCTTTTTGGACAGGACCATAAAATAACTCGCCTTCCCGAGGAATTTCATCGCCTGTAGTTAAGTTGCGTTCAAAGGGGTCGGGAGAATAGAAAAAATGTGGCGTTTGCATCAAAGCAAGCTTTTTATCTTTGACAAAAGAACCCACAGTCGCCTGTAAAAAAGCTCGGGTTGAGACGTGGTCACAATCGAAAATACAAATCAACTCACCACTGGTCATTTTTATGGCGTTATTCAAGTTGCCGGCTTTGGCATGTTTATTGTCGTTTCTACTGATATAACCGACACCAGCCGAAGCCGCAAAAGCGGCGAACTCGGCGCGGCGACCATCGTCCAGTATATAAACACGGATTTTTTCAGGTGGGTAGTCAATATTTTGTGCGGCAAGCACAGTATCTTTTACAACATCGATACTTTCATTGTAGGTAGGGATATACACATCGACTGTAGGCCAAAGCGCCACATCATCCGGCATAGGCTCAATCCGGCGCTCTAAAGGCCAGATGGTCTGGAAAAAACCAAGAGTAAGAATAAGCCAGGCGTAAAATTCAGCCAGCAGTAAACCTATGCCAAGAAAGCCTTCAAAAAAACTGTCGAACACCAAAGTTTCAGTGGTGCGCCAATACAAATAGCGGGTTGAGATAATGACACACATCAGCAGCATCACTATGTGTGTCCAGTGATTTTTTCGTCGTGCAACAACGAACAACATCACACCGCAAGACAAACCAAACAACACTTGATTAGTGAGACTAAGTGGGGTTGTAATGATGACTGCTGCCACCGCAATCCAGAACACTATAGCGAGAGTAATTAGAATTCCAGATGGTGTAGAAGAACTGCCTTTATTCATGTCATCCCTTTCAAACTGTCACTATCAATTGTATTTCTTGTATTCATTCACGTTCATTTTTGGCAACATTCTATGAATATTCCGGGCAATAGCATCTATGTCAGCGGCAACAGAAGAGGACTGCGCATACTTAAACACCGACATTTGGTTAGCATTTGCTTCAGGCACAGCTTCATCTCTATGCACTGTACCAAGCAACGACGCTGCTAATCTGCCATTCAGAAACTGAGTGATATCTCTGTTCAGTTGGCTACGCATATCCACCTGGTTCAACACGTAGTAGGTCCTCAGCCTTGCCTCTTCTCCATAAAAACTGCCAGACTCTATTTCCGGCAATACGCTCAGAGAGGCGCTATCAGCGAGCAACACATTCACTATCATGGGGTTAAAGCTGGATAAAGCCTGCAGAGCTGCAGAAGGACCTGGAGGCAAATCTGCAATAATGACGGTGTCGGGTTGATTCAATAAAGGACCTAGCTTTTTGGCCAAAAGCGCCGGATTTGAGATAAGCAATTGATCGTATTGAAACATCTGGCTCTGGCTGACCCGACCATAAGGCAAGTAGCGCACACCAGCGTCGGACTCATGCAACAGTCGGCTCCATTCCATCTGACCGTTAATTTCTTCGACATAACCACTAGAATCACTCAAAGCCATGCCAAAGTGCAATCTCAACGCGTTCTGGTTATCAAAGTCTATGGCTATAACTCTATGGCCCAGACGTTGTAAAGCATAGGCCAAATTGGCCGCCATGGTGGTTTTACCAACTCCACCCTTAGGTGAAGCTATACAAATAATGCTCATGACCCTATCCGGCTAAATAATGCACTCAACGAATCACTTCTCGCAGTTTTTACTTGTGGCTCCTGCGCTTGTGGGTCCTTAAACAGGTGTGAAAACCCCTTTGCAAGACTATTTTTTGGTTGAGTTTGCGGCAAAGAAACTGGAGGATAAGGTTGTTCAGTCGGAGCTGCTATTTGAGCTGGGGTATCTGTATAGACAGGTTTATCGTTCGCAAAAGCATAAGCTGAAGCATCTGGCCTTGAAGGCTCGCCTTTATTTAAGATAACTACGCGTTCGGACTGGCGCTCGACCGTTTGTTGCTTGTAGCTGGCCACCTGATTGAGCAAATGCCATTTTGATTGCCCAGAAAACTGAGTATCAGCTGGAAAGCTACGGTAATTCAGATTCTGATCACCGACTTTATTGATAAATTGCAGCACATCATCATAACCGTCCATACGATCGCTCCTTTTTTGAAACCTGCCTCAAAAGCACTCACAAGCCAGCTATTTGATAAAAATAAAACCCACTGATGAGTACGAGGTTATTAAATTTTAATGTCTAGCTATCACATTTATATGTGATTTCATTTTTTTCATTATTCCACAGTATTTGTAAAATATAAAACCTACTTTTGAAAAAAAGTAGGTTTTTCGACTTATTTTTAGTTTTTATCATTTAATTGGGACAAAATAACTGTGATCAGGCGGGTTATCCAGCTTTAAAAGTACCAGTATGGATGAATTCTTTTCAGCTATTCGATAAAAATGAAACAAACCAGCCGCAAGAGACTGAACTATGGTAACGAGCTTTTTGATGGTTGGGATGCCTTGAATCAGATTTTTGTACCTCAACTCAGTGGACTTGTGCCAACTTAGTGAGGTTAGTAGTGCAAGAAGCAAAAAAATAAAAAAGCCACCCGAAGGTGGCCTTTTACTCTGCTCAAAGAATTAAGCAGCTAAAGCTTCTTTTGCCTTTGCGACTAAAGCAGCGAAAGCGCCTTTGTCGTATACAGCGATATCAGCCAGGATCTTACGGTCGATTTCAACAGATGCTCTTTTCAGACCATCGATGAAGCGGCTGTATGATAAACCGTTCTGACGAGATGCAGCGTTGATACGCG
>Ga0247725_1000246_pt1 | contig 52335 bp, 37 predicted proteins | sample OKSTACKMCFT3sol_FD_183021 | JGI IMG/M metagenome (GOLD analysis project Ga0247725, IMG submission 183021) | Subsurface sediment microbial communities from gas well in Oklahoma, United States - OK STACK MC-FT3-sol | ecosystem: Environmental > Terrestrial > Deep subsurface > Rock core/Sediment...
AAGCTTTCCATGGTTGCCCCTCTGAGTTGTTGTTATTTTCAACAAATTAGTACCACACTTTGTCTAAAAATAAAATAACTCTTTGACACAAATATGAACGAAAAATGAATGTTTTTCGTTCATTCAACAGGTTAGCCCAAGTTCAACTGCTTAAATTTTGCGATAAGTGCCTCAGTGGACGCATCAAAGTTATTGTTTTGTTGATCAGATAACACCTGATAAATTGGAGTCGATAACTGTTTACCCAGCTCAACGCCCCATTGATCAAAAGAGTTGATATTCCACAGTACACCCTGACAAAACACCTTCTGCTCATAAAGCGCAATTAAGGCGCCTAAGTAATAAGGTGATAGTTCTGGCAGTAATAAGGTATTGCTTGGTTTATTACCAGGCGACACTTTATGTGGTGCCAAAGCAATAGCTTCAGCTTCTGATGCGCCACTTGCCAATACTTCAGCTTTGGCTTCGTCAAAAGTTTTACCTTGCATCAAGGCCTGAGTTTGAGCAAAACAGTGCGCAGCTAATCTGTGGTGGTGATCTTTGAGCTCGTGACTGACTTTGGCCGGCAGAATAAAGTCTGACGGCACAGCCAATGCGCTTTGGTGCAATAACTGATGGTACGCATGCTGACCGTTAGTACCCGCATCGCCCCAAATCACCGGAGCTGTAGCATCTGTTAATGGCTTGCCATCCAGATCCACTCCTTTACCATTACTTTCCATATCCAGTTGCTGCACGTAAGAGGGCAGGAAACGCAAATAATGGCTGTATGGCAGTAAGGCTTGTGCCTGACAACCTTTGGCATTGATATACCAGACGCCAAGCAAAGCCAAAATCACCGGCATATTCTGCTCAAGCGGGGTATGGATAAAATGCTGGTCCATATCGCGGGCGCCTTTGAGCAGTTGTTGAAACTGCTCCATGCCCAATTGCAACGCCACCGGAAAGCCTATGGCAGACCATAACGAATAACGACCACCTACCCAATCCCACATCGGCAGTATATGTTCAGCCACTATGCCAAACTCCGCTGCGGCTTTGATATTGGACGAGGTGGCCCAGAAATGCCGCGCTATCGCTGCTTTGTCTGCACCTTTGTCAGTGAACCATTGACGCACAGCCAAAGCGTTTTGTTTGGTTTCTTCAGTACCAAAAGACTTAGAGGCGACAAACACCAACGTAGTCGCAGGGTTTAAAGCTTTGACTACATCGGAAACAACTGCGCCATCTATATTGCCGGCAAAGTGAATACGCACCGGGCTTTGGTTAAAAGGGGCCAAAGCTTCACAGGCCATTTGTGGGCCTAATAACGAGCCACCAATACCAATCCAAATCAGATCGGTAATGGCATCGCCCTGATAGCCTTTGTATTCACCATTATGCAGCTGGCCAATCAGCTCTGCCATTTGTGCATGGCAGGCCTGAATTTCAGGCTGTAAATCAACACCATCTAATACTAAAGGCGTTTTTGTGTCTGCACGTAACGCCATATGCCAGACAGCACGTTGCTCTGTGTTGTTTATTTTATCGCCACTGAGCATCTGCTGAGTTTTGCTTTGGATCTGGCTTTGTTTTGCCAGCTCCAGTAGCTTTTGCCAGATGCCATCTGTGATCAGGTTTTTGGCAAAATCCAGGTGAATACCACAGGCATTGACCTGGAATTTCTCAGCCCGCTTTGGGTCTGCAGCAAACTGCTGACGCAAGGACAAAGGCTGTTGTGCCAGCTGTTTTAATTCAGCCCAAAGTGCAGACGACATCATATAAACTCCTGTAGTGATCCGATGGTGATGAAAATTAAGCCTTTGATTAGGCCTGTAACTGCGCCTGAATTAAACTTTCCAGCTTACGTTGGTCAACGGCAAATTTACGGATACCTTCCGATAGTTTTTCGGTGGCCATTGCGTCTTCATTCAGCGCCCAGCGGAATTCTGCTTCAGTTAAAGCCGCAGTTTCTTTGGCGGTAGCGCCTGTATCTTGCAGATGAACTGTTAAGCTGCCTTGCTGCTGGCTGAGTTCTTCCAGTAAGCCTGGGCTGATAGTTAAACGGTCACAGCCTGCTAAAGCTAATACTTCGCCGATATTACGGAAGCTTGCACCCATCACCACAGTTTTATGGCCATAGGTTTTAAAATAGCGATAAATTTCACGCACTGAAACCACACCAGGATCGGTTTCTGCTGTGTAGTCTTGTTTGGTGTTGGCTTTGTACCAGTCCAGAATACGGCCAACAAAAGGAGAAATTAAGAAGATGCCTGCTTCAGCACAAGCACGGGCTTGCGCCATATGGAACAGCAGCGTCAGGTTACACTGAATACCTTGTTGCTCAAGATGGCGGGCAGCCTGAATACCTTCCCAGGTAGAGGCTATTTTGATCAAAATGCGATCTTTACTGATGCCATTTTCTTCATATAAAGCAACCAGTTGCAGTGCTTTATTGATGCTGGCCTGAGTATCAAAAGATAAACGGGCATCCACTTCAGTCGACACACGGCCTGGTACTAACTTGCTGATCTGAGTGCCGATATCTACTGCAAACTTATCACTGGCTATGCTGACCTGGGTCGCCAGATCTGAGCTTTTGCTTTTGGCATAAGCCACAGCCTGAGCCAATAAAGGCTTAGAAAACTCCAGTTGACTGGCGTTTAGCAATAACGAAGGGTTTGTTGTAGCGTCTACAGGGCGGAATTGTTCAATTGCGCCTAAGTCACCACTGTCGACCACGACAGTAGTTACTGCTTTTAACTGTTCGAGTAAAGTGCTCATATTGTTTTATTACCGTTTTTCTGATCACAAGTCAGTGATGTGGGGCTTAATACTAAATAAATGTAGGAAAATTACAACACAAAAACAGGCTTTTGCGGCAAGTTTCCCTCATTCGGAATTCTGTTTATTTTACTGGTCGCAGCCTTATTTTATAAGCTCTGCATACGGATCAGAGCTTATCATGAAAAAAAGTAAAAACCATGTCAAAGCCGCGTCCGTATTGAGTTTTGTAGTCGAGCTCTGCGCCAAATTTTGTTATAGTCGTTTTACTTAGCTGTACAGGAAACCAAAACCCATGTTGATGGTGATATCACCCGCCAAAGATTTAGATTACCAAAGCCCGTTATCCGTCACTGCTTTTAGTCAGCCTGCTTTGCTGGATCAAAGCCTTGAGTTGATGCCCTATTGCCGCGATCTAACACCTGTTCAACTCTCAGGTTTAATGCATATCAGTGACAAACTGGCCGGTCTGAATGCAGCACGGTTTGCAGAGTGGTCTACACCTTTTACGCCTGTTAATGCCCGTCAAGCCCTCTTTGCTTTTAATGGGGATGTGTATCAGGGCTTGCAAGCGTCCAGCCTGAAACAAAAAGAGCTCGACTATGCCCAGCAGCACTTACGCATTTTAAGTGGCTTGTATGGGGTGTTAAGACCATTGGATCTGATGCAGCCTTACCGTCTGGAGATGGGCACGTCGTTAGAAAATGGCCGTGGTAAGAATTTATATCAGTTCTGGGGTGACAGGATCAGCGCTGAGCTGAACCTGCAATTAGAGCAGTTAAACTCAGGCACTTTGCTGAACTTAGCTTCACAGGAATATTTTAAAGCTGTGGATAAAAAAGCCCTGAAAGCCAAAATACTGAATGTGGAATTTAAAGATTTCAAAAATGGTCAGTTTAAAATCATCAGCTTTTTCGCCAAAAAAGCCCGTGGCCTGATGGCGCGTTACGTCATTGAACAGCAAATTGATCAGGTCGAAGGCTTAAAGCAATTTAATAGTGCTGGTTACCAGTTTAGCAGTGCCGAATCCAAAGCCGATAAACTGGTGTTTACACGGATGCAACAGCAAGAATAATATGCCCTTCGTACTTGAAGCTGCAGCTTTGTTCACTGCGCTATCTCGCCCCGGTCACATAGGTTTACTATGCTCCCGGGGTTTCACTCGCTTGTCGCCTCGCTGCAACTCCAATTACTTTGGACATCGATCTTGGTTGTATCGTTAAATAACCGGAAAAGCTGCAGAAAACTGCGGCTTTTTAGTGCGCTTTTTTAATTGGCTTTTGCTAAAATGCGCGGCTCTATTGATCCGAGTGTTGCCCTATGAAATTCCCTGGTCGTCGTAAACTCAAACATTATTTTCCTGTGTCTCAGCCTAAGCTGACTTTACCCAGCTACGAAGTGCGGCCCGAGCTGGACACTTATATAGTGGGGTTGGACCAAACCATAGTGGATGTCATCGCCAATGTCAGTGATGAATTTCTTGAAAAATACGGCATAGGCAAAGGCTTATCCAACTTAGTGGAACATGGCAAAGCTGACCTGATTTATCAGGAACTTGTGGGCTCCAATGCTATTTCTGATCACTTTGCCGGCGGCACCATAGGCAATACAGTACATAACTACTCTGTACTGGCTGATGATAAATCCGTGTTGTTGGGCGTGATGTCAGCCAATATTCAACTGGGTTCTCCTGCTTATCACTATTTATGCCATACCAGCAGTAAAGTGGATATGAACCACCTGCAGGGCGTGCCAGGCGACATTGGCCGCGGTATTACCATGATCACTCCGGATGGCGAACGTACTTTTGTCATCGATCCGGGTGATATGGATGAGTTAACTCCAGCTTATATCCCAACAGATATTATTGCCAAAGCCGCAGCTATAGTGGTCAGTGCTTATCCGCTGCGCGCCACTGATCAGCCCATCCAGCAGGCGATGGTTAAAATGTTATCCGATGCTAAATCTGCAGATGTGCCTGTGGTGATGAGCTTAGGCACAAAGCATTTAGTCGAAGAACATCAGGAGCTTATTCAGCAAACGCTGTCGCAGTATGTCAATGTGCTGGCGATGAATGAGCTGGAAGCAGAAGCTTTAACTGGGTTTGCTGATCCATTACTGGCGGCAGAAGCGGCGCTGGATTATGTCGATATGGTGCTGTTAACCGCAGGCCCTGAAGGTTTGTATTTGTGCGGTTACACCGATGCATCAGCTAAACGTGAAACCACCAATCCAATTAAATCCGGTGCTTTGGCGGATTACAATGAGTTCGAATTCAGCCGTCCAATGCAGAAGAAAGACTGCCAGCAGCCGGTCAAAGTGTACTCGCACATAGACCCATACTTAGGTGGGCCTGAGCGTATTAAAAATACCAATGGCGCAGGCGATGGCGCTTTAGCTGCTATTTTGCATGACATAGCGGCCAATCATTTCCACCGTCAAACTTTGCCTTTATCCAGTAAACACGAACAGCCTTATCTGGCTTATTCGTCTTTTGCTCAGATCTGTAAATACGCCAACCGCGTCAGTTACGCCATTCTGGTACAAAACGCGCCTCGTTTATCCAAAGGCTTACCGGAAAAAGAAGACTCTCTGGAAGAGAGTTACTGGGACAGGTAACAGTACTGACAAACTTCGATACAAAAGGCCGGTTTTTCCGGCCTTCTTATTTTGAGTCTCTTTCTATATAGTGCCCCTGACTTTTTTTCCTGTGGTACAAGGATAGGTAAATGCGACATTGGTTTGTTCTGTGGGCTGCTTTGTGTTCAGTAAGTGCGTTGGCTGATATTCATATTCCGAAAACGACAGCCACTATCACTATTGATGGTGATTTGTCTGATGCCGGCTGGGAAGACGCAAACAAAGTTCAAATCGAGATCAATAGCTGGCCGTCAGAAAATACGCCGGCTCCAGTTGCCACCCAAGTACTGTTAATGGAAAACAGCGAGTATTTTTATCTGGCTTTTAAAGCCAAAGATCCCAACCCTTCCCAGATCCGCGCTTTTTTAAAAGACAGAGATGACGTCTGGGAAGATGATTTAGTGGGGGTCAAAATTGACAGCTATAACGATCAAAAACTGGCCTATCAGTTTTTCAGTAACCCTTTGGGTGTGCAGGCGGATGCGATAGAAAACGAAGTTACTGGCGATGAAAGTGATGCCTGGGACGGTATATGGCACAGCGTTGGAACTCTTACGCCGGATGGCTATCAAGTTGAAATAGCTATTCCGCTGCGCATTTTAAACTTTAATGACAGACTGGCGCTGCAGCAGTGGCGAATTGAGTTGGTGCGGTTTTATCCACGGGATCTGAAACACCGTTTATCCAGCAATAAAATTGAGCGGACTAACCCCTGCTGGATTTGTCAGATGCGTGTTGCCACAGGCTTTTCCGGCGCCAAACAAGGCAGTCATTTTAGTGTAGTGCCTTCATTGGTGACTGGTGTCAGCCAAGAGCGGGAAGTCACAAATGACACAAAAACCGCTTGGCAAACCGAAGCCAATACCGAAGTTAGCCTGGATTTAAAATGGGGCATTACACCTGATATTAACCTGAATGCGACGCTCAACCCGGACTTTTCTCAGGTGGAAGCTGATGTCGCTCAGGTGTCCATGAACGATACATTTTCGCTGTTTTTTGACGAAAAACGCGCTTTTTTTCTCGATAATAAGGACTACTTCAGCTCGCCGCTGGATTTAGTTTACACCCGTAATATAGGGGCACCAGACCTAGGTGCTAAGCTGACGGGCAAACAGCAACAACATTCCTTTGCTTTTTTTGCCGCCAATGACGCAAAAACCACTTTTATAGTGCCGGGTAACCTCGGCTCAGATGTGGCTGTGCTGGATGAAGAGAGCACCAATGCGGTGTTTCGATACCGCTATGACCTGAATAAAGATCTGTCTTTGGGTTGGATCAGCAGCCTGCGGCAAAGTGACAGTTACCACAACAATTTGTCCGGCTTAGATCTCAAGTACAAAATCACAGCTCAGGATGAGCTTGTACTGCAATATTTGTACTCAGACTCGGCCTATTCGGAGTCATTGCGTCAAAGTTTTACCGGTTCTGAGGCTGGGCTGCGACTGGCGGATGATTTATCTGATCCGGCTTATGTGTTGATGTATGAACATGACGACGGTGCCTGGTTTTGGAATACCGAATATCTGGCACTGGAAAAAGACTTCCGTGCTGATATGGGCTATATGCCACAAACCGATTTCAACAAGTTTATACAGGGCTTGGGTTATCAGTGGTTCTCTGACAGCAACTGGTGGAACAGAGCAATTCTGGGCGGAGATTGGGATATCAGTCATAACGCCAACAATGAATTATTGGAAAAAGAAGCGGAGCTGTTTCTGGAATTATGGGGACCTCAACAGAGTTTCTTCTCTTTCCGCCTGGCCGACAGAGATAAAACGGGTCCACGTCTGAACAATAACTCTTTAGCTGTAGATGGCAATACGCAGCTTTTTAACGAACAACGTTTTATAACTTTTGCTGAATTCAGGCCATTAGCCGAGCTTTACGCCAATGCTGAGGTGGAGCTGGGACAGGCTATTGATTACCGTAATAACAGGTTGGGTGATTTGGTGCAGATAGCACCTGAAATCAGCTGGAACGCCAGTACCCATCTGCAAATAGAGGCTCGTCATACCTACAGATATTTAGAGGCGGATGGCGCTGAAGTCTTTACCGCTAATCTGACCGACCTGCGCTTTAGCTATCAATTTTCTGTGCGAAGTTTATTGCGTCTGACTTTAATTTACAGCGATGTGGAACAAAACCCGCTGAATAATCCAGATCTTTCCCAGCAACTGGACCGTAGCCTTGGCAGTCAGTTGTTGTATTCCTATAAGCTTAATCCACAAACCTTATTTTTTGCCGGCTACAGTGACAATGCTTATCAGGATGACGAATTAACCAGTCTGGAACGAGATCAGCGTTCGGTCTTTATGAAATTTAGCTATGCCTGGTTGCTGTAACAATTCATCGCATTGTTGTTTAAAAAAGCTTTACAGCATAAAGAATTCACTTTTATGCTGATTTTATCGGGCATGGGACTGGACGATCATAAATGGTGCGCTGTAACTTGGTTGTTAAACTTGCCATGCTGTTGTGCTGCTGCACTGTGGTGGAAGCTCGGACTCAGGATGTGCATTTTCAAAGTAAAATGTCACCAGAGTGGCTGACCACAACAGCTGTAACAACTGAAAGTCTTGAACTGAAATTAATGCGTTTGATTTTGGCGCAGAGCACTGAGCTCACTCCACATTTTCATCTGGTCAATTTCACCAAAGCTCGTGATTTAACCCGCACTCAAGCCAGTAGCTGCATGGCCAGCGTGTTGAAAAATCCGCAAAGGGCGGCTGAGTTTATTTTCAGCAGGCCGCTGTCTGCCATTGAAGGTTTGAGGCTTTATCTTCCTGTGGACAGCCCGCTGCGCAGCAGGTTGCAATCAAGATTAAAGTTGTGGGGAGGTAAAGTCCGTTTGCGGGAGTGGCTGCTGACAGAGCCTGATTTTGTGATAGGGCTGGATCAGGAGCGTTCTTACGGAGCCGACCTGGATTTGCTGCTGAAAGAAAAAGCACTGCGGCATAATTTGTACTTTAAACAAAGCGGTGCTCAGATAGCGCAGCTGTGGCCCATGTTACAGCAGGGCCGTGTTTCAGCTGTGCTGGAATACCCTTTTATGCTGGCAACTACTGATGCCAACAAGCTGCACAGTTATGAAGTGGCAGAAGCTGAGCCTTTGCAGCTGGCTTATTTTGCCTGCAATAAAAGTGATAGGGGGCAGGCGATTATCGATAAACTCAATCAAAGCATCGAAGCCTTGGCCGGTACTCAGGTTTATCTGGATTTGCATTTAGAGGCTGTGCCTGCAGAGCGGCAGCGGGAATTTATACAGAATTATAATAAGTTGATGCTGGGCAAGATAAATTAAGCTGGCACTACCCTACCTAACATAGTTTGCTTTGTGATACAGCAAACGATGTTAGGTCAGGATGAAGAACTAACCCTTGGCCTTGGCAGCTTTTTTCAGCGCTTTTTTCTTGGCTGCTGTTTTAGGTTTTTTCTGTTTAGTCGGTGCTTTGGCTTCTTTGTGTTTAGGGCGTAAGCCTTCAATAAAGCGGCGTTTTAACGGCTGCTCTGTGTAACGCTCTACTTTACCTACCACAGCAATATCGTGAGCTTCTACTAACGAAATTGCAGTGCCTTTTTTACCAGCGCGGCCGGTGCGACCAATACGGTGTACGTAGACATCTGCAGTACGTGGCATATCGTAGTTAATCACATGAGTAATATCGTCGATATCCAGACCACGAGCCGCTATGTCAGTCGCAACCAATATACGCACCTGATTGTTACTGAAACGGGCTAAAGCCAGCTGACGTTTGTCCTGTGCCATTTCGCCCTGTAACCAGCAACATTTTAAACCTGCGGCTTCCAACTGACCTGTTAAGGTGGCTAAACGCTCACGGGTTTTCACAAAGACTATGACTTTGCTGACATCTTCTTGCTTCAGAATATGAATAAGCAGGGCCAGTTTATGTTCGGCATCGTCAGCAGCGTGCATCCACTGCAGGATCTTGGCTTTTTCACGACGTGGTGGTGTGGCTTCAACCAACACTGGCTCACGTAAAGCTCGTTCTGAAAACTTGTTGACGCCATTACCTTCCAGAGTGGCGGAGAACAACATAGTCTGACGACGACGTTTGGCTTCCAGAATAATGCGGTTCATTTCACCAACAAAACCCATATCCAGCATACGGTCTGCTTCGTCGAGGATCAGTACTTCCACTTCGTCAGCATGGAAACTTTCGTTATCCAGATATTCAATTAAACGACCTGGGGTTGCCACCAGGATATCGTTGTTTTTTTCTAAAGTTTCTTTGTGACTGCCGTAGTTGATACCGCCAGTGATCACACCAGCATGCAGGTCGGTCAGCATAATCAGCTGCTGCACCTGTTCGAAAATCTGATACGCCAGTTCACGGGTAGGTGTCATGATGAGGACTCGGGCAAAACCCGGATCACGGCGCGGAAAATCCAGCAGGTACTGAATAGCCGGCAATAAAAACGCCAGAGTTTTGCCTGTGCCTGTGGGGGCACTGGCCAGTATGTCGCGGCCTTCCAAAGCCACAGGAATAGCCAGTTTCTGAATGCTGGTCGCTTCTTTAAAACCCGCTTTACTCAGGGTTTTCTCTAAGCTGTCATCCAGTTGAAACTCAGCAAAGGTCATTTTTTCCTGTGCAGTGTTAATTTCGCTCACGCTGTTCTTACCTTCTGTTTAGATAGTCCGGAGATGCTGTCTGTCAGTGACAGAACTTATAGCATCTTTTACACTGCCACTCTTTTGACCTTAGTAAGTAAGGACAGTGGTGAGCGGCTTTTGGTGTAAAGAATTTTTTGTTGGCCACGACCGCTGTGCGATGAAAGTCAGCACGGACGCCTTGCTGTTGGGCGCCTGGGCAACTTTACCCAAGGCTGGCACAGCACTGGATATAGGAGCTGGTAGTGGCATTTTGTCTCTGATGCTGGCGCAGCGATTGCAAAAATCTGGGCTTAACCCATTGGTTTATGCAATAGAACTGGACCAGGATGCGGCCTTACAGGCGCAGGAAAATGTGACGGCCAGTCGCTGGGCGGCACAAATCCAAGTCATTCAGGCCGATATTCTAACCTATGCGGCGACGGATAACCAACCGGAGCATGGATTTGAACTGATTATCAGTAATCCACCCTATTTTCAGCAGAGTTTAGGCGCTTCAGATCCGAAGCGGCATCAAGCCCGCCATACCGACAGCTTATCTTTTATTGATTTGGCAGTTGTTGCCAAAAAGCTTGCTACCGCTGGTGCACATTTTTGCCTGGTGCTGCCTGCTGATGCAGATTTTATCTCTGTGGCAGAACAGGCTGGCTGGACTTTACAGCGCCGTTGTCTGGTCAAAACTGCTGCGCATAAAGCCGCTAAATTACAGCTGCTGGATTTTAATGCCAGTGCCGTAACCAGCCAGGTTGAACAGACAGAACTCTTGATACAGCAAAGCCCGGGCCAGTACAGTGATGACTATCGAACCCTTCTGGCCGATTTTTATTTAAGGTTTTAAGTGATGACTTTGTCCTGCCCCTTTAGCCCAAAAGAGTTACGCCAGTTGGTGTTACAGCATCAGGGTTTGCTGCAACCAGCGTCCGGCAAAGCAGCTGTGGCAGAGGTTCTGAAACAAATTAGTTATGTGCAGCTGGATTCTATTTATGTGGTAGAGCGGGCACATCATCATGTGCTTTTTAACAGAGTAAAAAACTACCAGCCGAACATGTTGGATAAAGCACTGGAGCAAAAACAAAGTTTTGAATACTGGTCGCACGCCGCTGCCTTTTTACCAGCTGAAGATTATCGTTTTAGTTTGCAGCGAAAGCTATTACTGCAAAATGGCGACAACCACTGGTTTAACCCTGAACAGCAAATCATGAACGAAGTGCTGGCCCGTATTGAAGCCGAAGGACCACTAAAGGCCAGTGACTTTGTAAGCCAGGGTAAGAAAAACGGTGCCTGGTGGGATTGGCAACCAGCCAAGCAGGCACTGGAACAGCTCTTTATGCAAGGTAAGCTGATGGTAGCCAAAAGAGATAAATTCCAGAAGGTCTATGATCTGGCGGAACGGGTTTGGCCTGATCATCATCAACACCAGCCACCTACGGATGCTGAGTTTGCTGATTATTTAATAGAGCGTTGCCTGCAAAGTCAGGCGGTGGCGACAGTACAGCAAATAGGTTATCTGCGTAAGAATATGCTGCTTGCGCTCAAGCAGCAGCTAAAACAACAATTGGAGCAGGGCAGGCTGCAAAGTTTTCTGCTGGATGGAAAGACGTATTACCACAAGCCCCAGTTAGTGCTTACTGACAATACCCCAAAAATAGTGCCCAACAAAGTCTGGCTGTTATCGCCTTTTGATAACTTAGTGATCCAGCGCGAAAGATTAAAGCAGCTGTTTAATTTTGATTACCAGCTCGAAGTTTATGTGCCTGCTGCCAAACGTAAGATAGGGTATTACAGTCTGCCGATGTTATATAAAGACCAGTTTATCGGCCAAGTGGATGTTAAAGCAGACAGAGCCAGCAAAACCTTATTGTTGCAGCACTTAGTGCTGGATGAGCAGGTAAAACTGACGGATGCATTAAAAGCGGCTTTGACCAAAGCTGTGCTGGACTATGCCACTTTTAATGGCTGCGAGACCTGGCAACTGGTAAAAACCAGCGCCAGAACCCGTGACTGGTTTATGTATTAAAGCTTGGTTCGGTAGACGTACTTAGCCAGGCGATGTTGTTGCTTTTGTAAGTCATGCACAAAAAGCTGAGCAACTTTTGCAGCGCCTTGCACCGACAGATGGGTGTTGTCGGTTTTGCCATCCGGGAACTTCTGATACAAGCCAGCAGGCACCTGAATAAAATAGGGCTGACTGCCAGCAGGGCCTAACTCTTGCCATAAATCACAGCTTTGCTGCTGTAAATCAAAAAAGTCGATTTGTGCCAAGTCAGCCTGCTGTTTGGCTTGGGCTGCATAAGCTGCTAAATCCCGCTCTAAAGTTTTACCTTTAAAATTCCGCCTGCAAATCGAGCTGGCAAGCAGCGGAATTGCGGCTTTGGCTTTGACCTCGCGGATAAACTGCTGCAGCAACTCCGGGTAACGCATATTGAGGTCGGCATAACGTTTAGGGTCGTCTTGTTTTTGATCGTTATGGCCAAATTGGATCAACACATAATCGCCAGCTTGTAATTCATCGAGCAGCATTTGCCAGCGCCCCTCGTTTAAAAAACGTAAAGTGCTGCGGCCATTGGCTGCTAAGTTAATCACTTGCAACTGCGGCAGCATAAAGTCAGGTAATAACTGGCCCCAGCCGCGCTCCGGATAGGCCAGATTAGTTTTATCCGAAATGGTTGAATCACCGACCAGATAGAGTTTGGCAGGCATAGGTTGGGGTTTAGTTGTTAACCAGCTGCGGACTGTTTTTAACAGCTGTTCTGGTTGCCACTGGCCCTGATAAACCCAATCTTCAGTGATCTGAGATACTGCCTTAGGCCAGTTGTTTTGCAGCCAGCCGTAATTGGCACCACTGGACCCACTAAAATAACTACGCTCGCCCCATAAGTTGGCTCTGTCGCGGCTGGGTTCATCCGGATAGGTTTTACGGAATATAGGTTTATCCGCCATCAAAGGTGAATACTGATTATTCTGCAGGTAAAACTGGGCGTCATAATGGCGGCGGCCGAGCAAAAAGCCCTGAATGCCGGATAGCTTGGAGTCTGTGACCACTAACTTCGCGTTTTGATCCAATTCGCCATCATGCCAAAGTGAAGCTTCGGTGGCCTGGCTATAAAACTGGCTCTGTTTAATCCAGGCTGTTCCGCGTGGGCAAACATAATCGACATGGCCTTCAAAGTAGCAGTTGCTGTGGTAGTACATCCCCTTTTTGTTCCATAAGCTTAAACTGTCGGCGCCACCTGCTATTACTCTGCATTGGTCAGTAATAATACGGCTGGCCTGCTCAAAACCACGAATAGCAAACTGATGATCGTGATCGCCATACAGAGCGCCGTAACTGTTAAATACGGTTAAATCCAGCAGCACTATATCCGAGGCTTTGATGTTAACCACAGCGGAGCCCCAATCATCAGGCTGCTGTTTTAAATAGTTTTTACGAAGTTCCGGAAATTCAATAGTGGTGCTGGTTTTACCGCTGCCCGCTAAAATGACTTTGTCGCGGGTCAGGTAAAGTTTTTCTTTATAAATACCAGGGCCAATTTCAATTAAGGCCCATTGTTTGGTTGAAGGTAAGGAGTCCAGCGCTTGTTGAATAGAGTGAAAAGGCGCTGAGCCATCTAAAGCAACTTGTAAGCGCAGTGGTTGCTCACTGGCGTACAGGTTTAAGCAAAACAGGCTGAGCACAAGTGCACTCAGCCTGACAAACAGTGACCACATTGGTTTAATCCTTTAGCAACTGTGCCATTTGCACACCAGCCATAATAAATGGCCCTGTACCTTTGCTGTCATTGCGGTAGATGGGCTCGCTCATGTAGTAATGGTAGCTACCATCGCGACCTGCACCTAAACCTGCGACTTGCACCATAGTGGTCAGGCTGATGCTGCCATCCGGATGCACCAGTACAAATTCATTTAAAAGACCTTGCCAGGCTTTTTTACTGATCTCCAGATACTGATCTTTTGGCAAATAGCCTTTATTGATGGCTTTGGCGTAAAAATAAACAAACATGCTGCTGCCACTCGACTCCAGATAATTACCACGCTCGCCGGTTTTATCCATAATCTGATACCAAACGCCCGTTTCAGCATCCTGATACTTGGCTAAATCTGCCGCCAGTTCGGTGACCATATTCAGTAAAGGCTGACGTAATTCGGTGTTATCCGCTGGGATATAATCCAAAACATCGACCAGCGCCATAGCTAACCAGCCAATAGCACGGCCCCAAAAATAAGCAGAACGGCCTGTGGTTTTATCGGCCCAGTCCATCTGTTTGGATTCGTCCCAGGCATGGAAATACAAACCGGTTTTGTCATCGCGTAGCTGTTCACGGGTGACTACAAATTCGTGCACAACTTGCTCCAGGCTGGCTCCTTGCTCAAACAGACTACTGTAATAAGCTAAAAACGGCATGCCCATATAAACCCCATCCAGCCACAGCTGATTTGGGTAAATCTGCTTATGCCAAAAAGCACCGTTTGAGGTTTTTGGGTGATGTTTTAACTGTTCGCGTAACTTCTGAACTGCGATTTGATACTTGGGCTCTTTGCTTTGTTCAAATACCCTTAGCAGTAGATTACCGCTGTTAATACTGTCGATATTAAACTTGCTGGCGTCATAACTGTGGATAGTGCCGTCAGCACTAACAAAACTGTCGGCCATTTTGTCGATCACCGCCTGATAAGCAGGATTAGCAGCGTATTTATTTAAGTCATCAAAAGCCTGTACCAATAAACCTGTGGTGTATTCAAAGGCGACAGGGCGGTCACGTTCGGTATCCCAGCCGCCCCAATAATACTGACCAGCCTGGCGGTTGAGTTCAGAATTGGCTAGTTGCTGACTCCAGTATAAAGCTCGCTCGCTGGTCAGTGCTTGATTAGTTTGCGCTTTGGTTAATGCTGTTTTTAATCTCAGGCGGGGCGCCAGAGTTAAACGTTCCACTTCCTGTTGCAAGTACTCAACAAATTGCTGCTCGTTGTTGATGCCATTCAGTTCATGTTGCCATGCGCCGAGCAGGTAATACTCCAGATGCTGGCCTGATACATTCATCACTGCTACATGGTTATGTTCGTCTGTGGTTAATTTTTTGAGCTTGCCACGTTTAAATAAAATCGCCATGCCAAGGTTGGAACCATCCAGACTTTGTTTGCCGTAAGTCGCGAGGTAAGTATAAGTATGGCCGCTACTTTCCAGTGTACCTGTCAGCAGTTGAGTATTTGGTAGTTTGACTATACCCAGCGCCAGATTATCCAGCGGCTGGCTTAAGGTCAGGCGGTTTTGCAATAAACGGCTGCCTGCTGTCATCGACAAATGGGCTTTCACATCCAGAGTTTTACCGGCAATTTGCCAGTTTTTGTAGTCTATGGTCAGAGCCGAATACAAAGGGCCATTTTCGATGATATGAACAGTATGGCCGTCCAGTTTCGACACTCGCTCTACTTTACTACCATCCCAGTAGCCAAAACCACCAGCACCCACAGCTTTGCCAACTTTGAGTACATCTGTGCCCCATGGCAACATTTCATGGTAAGAGCTGTAACCATCCTGACCTATTTGATCGAGCACAGGCTTGCCGGTTTTATTGCCAAAAATATCAAAACCGTTACGCCAGTCGAGATAAATGCGGTAGGCCACTTTGTCGGATTCAATGCCCGGGCCTTCGTAGCGGATAAATTCACTGTGATCCGTGTACTGGGGGGGAGGCGTCAGACTACTGACATTCTCAAAATGGCCACCGACGTAGGTTTTGTCTTGCCACTGGCCGCCGGTTTTTTGCGAAATTTCGGCTTGCGTTTGTTTCGGCAACACAGCGGCTGTTCCAGCTGTAATTTGAAGTTCTAAGGTTTCACCTGCACTCAGAGTGGGGCTTAACACTAAGGTATCTTTTTGGCCATCTGCGTTGCGATCAATCCATTGTGAAGGCAATTGGCCTTTGCTGCTGGTCGCAATAAAGCCTGAGTGTTGTACTTCAGTTTCTGCCAGACCTAAATCTGCCGCAGAAAGATAAATTGCTTCTTGTGGGCGTGAGAAATCAGAAGGATTATGAATGCTTAAGGTGGCGACAGGTTTTACTGACTGAACAGCTTGTTGTTCAGTTGGTGCTGGAGCTGGTTTACTGCAAGCGGCTAAAAAACTTAAGGCGAGGCTGGAGATCAGCAATGGGCGTTTAAACATCGGAGTCACGGCTATTACCTGTTGTCAAAGTAAAAACAAAATCGTGACTTACAGTGCCAGACTGCAAGTCACGCCAAAGCCGCCATCCATGGCTAAGCCAGTTATATTTATCCAAAGTAATTGATGTTGCAGCGAGGCGACAAGTGAGCGAGGCCCCATGAACATAGTTGTCCTATGTGATTGGGGCGAGAGCGCGCAGTCAACAAAGCTGCAGCTTCAAGTACGAAGGATAAATTAAAACTTGTATTGAGCGCCTACATAATACTGACGACCAGTTTCATGGTAATAAGTCAGGCGGTTACCTGCTGAATCTACCCATTGGTCATCCACTTCGTCGGTCAGGTTCAGTGCTTCAAAACTGATTTTCCAGTTGTCGTTTAATGCGTAGGACACTGATGCATCGACGTTAGTGGTGGCGTTGGTGCCTTCCATATCGTTGTTGTCACGACCTACAGCCGTGGTCAGGTATTTACCACGTTTCGCCATAGAGACACGAGCGTTTAAGGCTTCATGTTCGTAGTAAAGAGTGGCGGCAGAGGTATTTTTTGACAGGCCGTTTAAGTCGCGTGTTGCCTGAACCACACCAGCGGCATTGATATAATCCATCTGGGCGTCGACATAGGTATAGTTGGCAATAAAACCAAATCTGTTCCAGAACTCAGGTAAGAAGGTAAAAGGCAGTTGGTAGCTCACTTCCATGCCTTTTAAATCACCGCCAGGGCCATTCAGTGGTGTAGTGACCTGCCAGTCCACGTTTTCATTACAGTCGGCATTGTAACCTGGGCCTGCAGTACAGGCGTCAATTGCGGCCTGAACAGGCAAACCTGTTGCAGTAAAAGCCTTGGTTTCACGTAAGGTTTGTACATGGCTGTCGATATCTTTGAAGAAAAACGCCACACCTAACATCGACTCATCAGAGAAATAAAACTCAAAGCCTAAATCATAAGTGCGTGCTTTTGTTGGTTCCAGTTGTGGGTTGCCACCAGAGACAGAACGGCTGCCCCCTGATACTGAAACTGAGACGTCAGGACGAATAGAGCCTAAACCTGCGCGTGCCATGACTTCAGCAGCGCCAAAACGGATTATGACATCTTCCCATGGCTCTAATGCCAGGTTGATCGATGGCAATAACTCGTTGTAGTCATGTTCTGCGGTAATTTGAGTTGGAGTACTGGCGAAAGTCGCCCAGGCGGTTGAGCTTTGGTCTGTTTTCACCTGGCGTACACCAACGTTACCACGCAATGGCATATCGGCAATGTCTGTATCAAATCCAAGTTGCAGATAAGCGCCTAAGGTTTTTTCGCTGGCTGAGTAGTTATCCGGACGGCGATTGTCTGCACTGACGGCAAAATCGCCTGCATTACTGTAAATATCATACTGGGCGTCAATAGCCGCAAAATCAGGTACTAACCAAACCGGTTGACTGCCTAAACCTGAGTTATGTTGCATCAGCAAATCTGGCGTGTACACAATGCCTGCGCCGTTTTCAGACTTGCGACGGGCTTCGTAAGTTTCAAAACTAAAGTCTTTGTAGTGCAAGCCTGCTTTTAAAGTGACGTTATCAGTCAAGAGGTAGGTAAAATTCAGTTCTGCTGTATCAAAAGTATTTTCAGCACCTAATGGACGTAAACGTACGCTGTTGGACGTCCAGCCAGTCGGCTCAAATACTCCTGCGCCATAAGTCAGTGCCGGATTATCTCTGTTGCCACCACGATAATCGTAGGCAAACTCAACACCACGCTTTTCGGCCACTAATGTGGTTTGAACCGGGTTATCAAATTCTGAGTTGGCGGTACCAATCATGGCATCCATGCTCAGGTCATCGGTCAAATGCTGCTTTAAAGACAGGTTGTATTGTAAAAACTCAGTGCTGAGTTCATCAAAGCGGTTTTCAGCACGAATAGTGGCATTTTCAAAACTACCATAGGTCATGGTGTTGGTATCGTCGATAAAATAATCGACAACATTCATTACGCCTGTATTACCAGAAGCCGCTGTGGCTGAGGTTGGACGATTTGCACCGGCGTTTAAAATACCCTGTAAAAATACTTCATTGCGGGTGGCATCTGTTTTTGCATACAAAATATCTAAATCAATTTTTGTATCTTCATTTGGTCTGAACTGGAAAGATGAACTTAAGCCTAAGCGGTCCATGTCGTGGGTGTAGGAGTCATAACGTGGTAAACGTGGACGGAATGCATTATTGATTTCGTCCAGTTCAGGTGCTGTTGCATTCCCCTGATAAAAACCGAAGTCGTTGACGTTATTCCAACGTACTGCGCTGGCGCCCTGGTCTTTAAGTTGGCGCTCTGAATATGAAGCGGAAAACAACGCCCCCAGTTTACCGTCGGCAAAAATATTGCTGATTAAAAATGAAGTTTTAGGATCAGACTTTTCAGATAAATCGTTGTAGCCCATCTGGCCTGAAGCCGCAAAAGTAAAGCCATCATAATCAAAAGGCTGGGCTGCTTTTAAGTCTACAGTGGCACCTAATGAGCCTTCTTCCACATCGGCTGATGCGGTTTTACGCACAGTTAAAGAGCTGAATAGGTCAGAGGAGAAGGTATTAAAGTCAAAACCACGGCCGCGGTTTGCGCCACCTATTTGGTCAGTACCACCGCTGGTCGATACCGCTTCCATACCGTTGATACGAACACGGGTAAATTCAGGGCCTAAACCCCGCACTGAAATCTGACGGCCTTCGCCAGCTGCACGTGAAATGGCAATACCAGGAATACGTTGTAACGATTCTGCCAGGTTTAAATCCGGGAAGTCGGCAATATCCTCAGCCAGAATGGCATCGATGGCGCCGTCTGATTGGCGTTTTTGATTTAAAGCATTAGATAACGAATCGCGGAAACTACCTTTCACTTCGATCACTTCAATTTTTTCATCCAGCTTTTTCGTTTCGGTAGTTTCTTGTGCTGATACAGAAAATAGTGAAGTACAACCTGCAATAGCTAAAGCTAGCGCAACTTTATTCGGGTGAAATGGCGTGTTGGATTTTGCCATGATATCTACCTCGTCCTGTCTGGTTCAAAGCGTTCAGCCAGTACATGCCAGCTGTATTTTTAATAATGGAAGACGCTTTGCGCGACTCCCTGTTGATTTGTCTACCGGTGGCAAAAAATGCTTGCAATTTTGTGCCACCGATGGCAAAAAGCTAACACCAAGCTTAGATTACTGTCAAACGTCGCACAAAAAAAAATCAGTCTTGTTCTAAGATTTTATTTGGTATTGACGGTTAACTTGTTGTTTTGTATTGACAATGTTGCACATTTGGGCCGCAGATAAAATAGGTTTTGTTCCAGATGTGAAATTAATTCTGATTGAGCTAAAGATCACGGACATTTTGAGCGTTAAATGGGCCCAGATGCTGTCCTCATGTTGTAACAGTCTGCAGCAGCGATTCAGATAAAAAATAGGAGTCAAAGAATGTCGGCTTTATTTTCGTTAAATGGGCAAAGGGCATTAGTTACCGGTGCCAGCCGTGGTTTAGGTAAAGCCATTGCGCATGCTTTGGCCCAAGCTGGAGCTGCTGTGATTTGTTGCAGCTCTCAAATAGAGGGGGCCAGCGCGACGGCGTCTGAGATTGAGGCTCAAGGTGGTCAGGCCTTTGCGTTAGCTGCCGATTTGTCGGATTTGGAGCAGGTGCGTTCTTTGGCTCAGCAGGCTTTAGCTATGGGACCAGTCCATATTTTAGTGAACTGTGGGGGCACTATTTTCCGTGCGCCTGCGGTGGATTATCCAATGCAAGAGTGGCAAAACGTAATGCGGGTGAATCTGGATTCAGCATTTTTGTTAAGCCAGTTGCTGGGTGCTGAAATGCTTAAACGGGGTCAGGGCAAAATCATTAATATTGCGTCGATGTTGTCATACAGCGGTGGTATTACCGTGCCAGCTTATACCGCAAGCAAACATGCCATTACAGGTTTAACCAAAGCTTTAGCCAATGAATGGGCTGCTTCAGGTTTAAATATCAATGCGATAGCTCCAGGTTATTTCCGTACTGACAATACCTTTGCTTTGCAGCAGGACCAGGCTCGTAATCAGGCGATTCTGGCGCGGATCCCAGCAAGTCGTTGGGGAGAACCGGAAGATTTAGCAGGCGCAGCTGTGTTTTTGGCAAGCAGCGCCAGTAGTTATATCAATGGCCATGTGTTGGCTGTGGATGGAGGCTGGCTGGCCCGTTAAGGCTAATTTATGCCAGTGAACTCAGGAGAATAAAATGAATGTAATTTTTGAAAACCGTTTTGCCACAGCGCCGAACGATGTCAAACACTACGACACCGAAAAGCTACGGCAGAACTTTCTGATCGACAACCTAATGCAGGCTGATCAGTTGGTGCTGTGTTACACCCACTATGAACGTTTGATTGTTGGCAGTGCCGTACCAGTGAAAGCGCCTGTGGTACTGCAAACCGTAGACGCGCTCAAAGCTGAGTTTTTTTTGCAGCGCCGTGAACTGGGTGTGATCAATGTTGGTGGCACTGGTTTTGTTGAAGTCGACGGCAACAAATACGAGCTGGCGAATAAAGAAGCGTTGTATGTCGGTATGGGCTGTAAAAATGTCAGTTTCCATAGCGTAAACGCGCAGGAGCCCGCAAAGTTTTACTTAAATTCTACCCCTGCTCATCACGCATATCCGGTTCAGCACGTGCGGATGAATGATTGTAAAAAGCTGGAGATGGGCGCTTTGGCCACCAGTAACGAGCGCATTATTTATCAGTTAATGATTAAAGAAGTTGTGCAAACCTGCCAGCTGCAAATGGGCTTAACAGTGCTCAGTCAGGGCAGCGTCTGGAATACTATGCCAGCGCATCAGCATGACAGACGGATGGAAGCGTATTTCTATTTTGATCTGACACCTGGTCAGGCAGTGTGCCACTTTATGGGTGAACCCAAGGAAACCCGCCATTTGTGGATGGGCAATGATCAGGCTGTGGTGTCTCCGCCATGGTCAATCCACAGCGGTGTGGGTACCGGCAGCTATGCCTTTATCTGGGGCATGGCAGGTGAAAATCTGGATTATCACGACATGGATAAATTTGGCCCTGATCAATTGAGATAAGGGTCACGGAGCTCTGGGGAGAGCTTCGTTTTGTAACCACTTAGTAAAACAGGGCAGCAATCACTGCAATAGACAGTGTGCCCTTCGACAGCGCCAGCAGTACGAGCGCTGACTTATAACAAAGAGAGATCCCCTAAGTAATTGGAGTTACAGGGAGGCGACGAGGGCTTGAGTCCCCATGAACATAGTAGCCCTATGTGATTGGGGCGAGAGAACTTCGTCAACAAAGCTGCAGCTTCAAGTACGACGGGGAAAACAACAGGTAGGTTAGACGATGAAATTCTTTTCACTGCGCGGCATGCTGCTGTGCTGCGGTTTGGCGACTCTGCTATTTGCGACAGGCTGTCAGCGCCAGCAAGAGCAGATCACCTTACGTATGGGGCATTCGCTGGATCAGGAGCATGTGGTGCACAAAGCAATGCTCTATATGGCAGAGCGGCTGGAACATTATTCTGCTGGTCAGATGCATATTCAGATCTATAGCGGTGGCCAGCTTGGTTCAGAGCGTGAACTGATTGAACTGCTACAAATTGGCAGTCTGGCCTTAACCAAAGTTTCCGCCAGTCCGCTTGAAGGTTTTGTCCCTAAGATGCAGGTGTTTAGTGTGCCATATGTGTTCAGAGACAGTGCACATTTATGGGCTGTGTTAAACGGCTCCATAGGCCAGGATTTGCTCAACTCGATGCACAGCGCCCGCTTGCATGGGTTGGGTTATTACGACGCAGGTAGTCGTAGCTTTTATACCACGAACAAGGCTGTGCATCTGCCCGCTGATTTAAAAGGCTTAAAATTTCGGGTACCTAACAGCCAGACAGCTGTACAGATGGTACAAACCTTAGGTGGCGCCGCGACACCTGTTGATTGGGGCGAGCTCTATACAGCTTTGCAACAAGGAGTAGTGGATGGTGCAGAAAACAATCCCCCCAGTTTCTATTTATCCCGTCATTACGAGTTATCCAAATACTACAGTCTGGACGAACATACCTCAGTGCCGGACGTGATTTTAATGAGTTTGCCTGTCTGGAAAAGCCTGAATGCACAGCAGCAAGGCTGGGTGCAACAAGCCATGAACGATTCAGTACGTTATCAGCGTGAATTGTGGCAAGAGGCCAGTGATGATGCCTTAGCGAAAGTCAAAGCTGCTGGCGTGGAAGTTATTTATCCGGATAAGGCCGCTTTTGCAGCAGCAGTCAAGCCGTTGCATCAATCTCTGCAGGGCACCGAAGTGGGGAACCTGATGGCTGAAATTGCGTTAGTTCCGGCTGAAATAGTGGGGGTGTCCAATGACTAAATTAGTACTGCTTGTCGACTGGGTATTGAAGCGAAGTTTAATGTTGTTAATGGCCATCATAGTGTTAGTGGTGTGCTGGCAAGTATTGTCTCGCTTTGTGTTAAGCGATCCCAGTTCTATGACCGAAGAAATTGCCCGTTGTTTATTATTGTGGATTGCAATGTTAGGTGCAGCTTATGCCTATCGCACTGGTCAGCATTTGGGCCTGGATATTGTGACCAGCCGGATGCCCGCTCTATGGCAACACCGTATTGCTTTTGTGCTGACAGCTGCTGTGGTGGTGTTCTCCTCCGTAGTGATGGTGTGGGGCGGTGGCGAACTGGTATGGCTCACTTTTGAACTAAACCAAATGTCGGCAGCTTTAGGTATTCGGATGGCCTGGATTTATCTGGTCTTGCCTTTGGCCGGGGTTTTGATCGCTTTTTATGGTTTATGTCAGCTGCGCTGTCTGGCGGCAAAAATTCAATTAGTCCCGGCAGAGGAGTCTGAATAATGGAATGGTCTGCACTTATTTTAATTAGTGTATTTTTTGTGTTGTTATTACTGAACGTGCCTATTTCCTTTTGCATTGGCTTAGCCACCTTGTGCACTATGCTCCTTTCTATGGATTTGTTACCGGCCGTCACTACATTGGCGCAGCGTATGGCGGGTGGCTTAAATAGCTTTGCCTTGCTGGCCATTCCGTTTTTTGTACTCTCAGGGCTTTTAATGGGGCGGGGCGGTATTGCCAAGCGCTTAATTGAAGCTGCTATGGCTTTGGTGGGTAGTTTACCGGGTGGTCTGGCACTAGTGAACGTGTTGTCTTGTATGTTGTTTGGCGCTATTTCAGGATCTGCGGTAGCAGCCACTTCTGCTATAGGCAGTTTTATGGTGCCCGAGATGAAAAAGCAGGGCTATGACGTTGACTACAGCGCTGCGGTAACAGCGGCGGCTGCAACTACAGGTATGCTGATCCCTCCTAGCAATATTATGATCGTCTATGCTATCGCCAGCGGCGGTGTATCTATTGCCGCCTTATTTGTGGCGGGTTATTTGCCAGGTATTTTGCTAGGTATAGGGTTGATGCTGGTTTGTGCCGGTTACGCCAAAATGAAAGGTTACCCGCTGGCTGCACGCCTGCCTTTGTCTTTAACCTTTAGCAAGCTGGCTGCAGCTATTCCAAGCTTACTGATGATTGTTTTGGTGATAGGTGGCATTATCAGTGGCGCTTTTACCGCAACAGAAGCTGGTGCTATTGCCGTTGTTTATTCCTTTATTCTGGCAGTTTGTGTTTACCGTGAAGTGAAGGTAATAGAACTGCCTGCTATCTTGCTGAAATCCGCTGAAACTACCGCCATAGTTATGGCTTTGATTGCCACTTCTGCCGCTATGTCCTGGATTTTATCCTACGAGAATATTCCGCAAACTGTTAGTCAGGGTTTGTTGACCTTAAGTGAGAACCCGCTACTGATTTTGTTATTGATCAATATTATTTTGCTGGTGGTGGGCGCATTTATGGATATGACACCAGCAGTGCTGATATTCACGCCTATCTTTCTGCCTGTGGCAGTGGAGCTTGGCATGAGCCCGCTGCATTTTGGCATCATGATGATTTTAAACCTGTCTATTGGTTTAGTGTCGCCTCCGGTCGGCAGTGTGCTTTTTGTCGCCTGTGCTGTGGCTAAAACTAAGCTCGAGTCTTTAATTAAGCCGCTGTTGCCTATGTATACTGCTATGGTGGTGGTGTTATTGCTTGTGACTTATGTGCCTGCTATCAGTGAATTTTTGCCTAATTTGTTTGGGCTGTAGGGGGTATTCATGACCAGTTATTTGATCCCAAATCTTGCCAATGCCTGCCGCATGATGGAGTTGGTGGCGGCATCAGGTTCTGGTTTAACTTTATCTCAGCTTGAGCAGCAACTGCAGGTACCCAGAACCAGCGCTTTTCGTATTTTACAAACCCTTTGTCAGCAACAAATGCTGTACAAAGAAGGCAAAAAGTATCGGGTAGGCAGCAGTTTATACAAAATGGGGCTGGATTTATTGCAGCATCATCATTTGCATCAACTGGCTGTGCCCGTGTTACATAAGCTGACCATAAGCACTGGCCTCACCAGCCATCTGGCATTGCCCAGGCCTGATGGCGCTTTAATAGCTGAAGTTTGTGATAGTCCCAACCCAAGCCATTTGGCTGCACGGCCGGGATTTCTGGCCGACTTGCACTGTTCTGCCGGTGGCAAAGTGTTTCTGGCATTTAACTACTTTGATCAACTGGCTACTTTGCCAGGTTTGCAGCAAATGCCAGCCCGAACGCCACAAAGCATTACCGATCTGAATCGCTTGCGAGTAGAATTGCAAAGTGTTTTAGGTCGGGGTTACGCGGTAGACGATCAGGAGTATCAACCCAATGTGCGCTGTATCGCAGTGCCTATACGTAATGCGCAGGGCATAGTAGTGGCTTCTGTTGGAGTCACAGGGTTGGCGACTATTTTGTGCAAGCAACGTTTACCACTAGTGGTTGCGACGGTGAAACAAGCTGCTATTGATATTAGTCTGGCATGCTACAGGCCAGCTTTGCTGGCCAATGATAAATAACAGGACAAGTGGATGATACAAAAAAGTTCGACCATTAATGATGTGGCCCGTCTGGCTGGTGTATCCAAACGCACAGTGTCGCGGGTGATCAATGGCTCTTTAAGTGTGGGTGACAGCACCAGAGTCAGGGTCGAAAAAATTATCGCTGAACTGAATTATTCACCAAATACCCAGGCCCGTGGTTTAGCATCCAGCCGCTCGTATTTATTAGGCTTAATTTACGATAACCCGGATGCATTGTATTTAGATGATGTTCAGCGCGGTGTGCTGGAAATATGCTCGACTCTGGGCTACGAGCTTGTGGTGCATCCTTGTCGTTACCGCAGTGAAACCCTGGTGCAGGATTGCCTGAATTTTATCAACAGATCCAAACTGGATGGTGTGATAGTTTTACCTCCAGTGTCCGAACTGGAGTCTTTGGCTGACGCACTAAAAAATGCCGGGCGGCCTTATGTGCGGCTGACCTCTGTTGCTATAGATGAAGCTAAACATATAGTGGTGTCGGATGACCGGTCTGCAGCCGCTGAAATGGCGCGTTATTTTGCTCAGTTAGGTCATCAGGATATTGCATTTATCAGTGGTCCACAGCGCTATAAATCCTCCACTGAGCGGATGGAGGGTTTTAAATTAGGCTTGTCGGCTTACGGTATAGCGCTGAAAGCGGAACGCATCATGGAGGGTAATAATACTTACGAAACAGGTATTGAGTGCGCCCGCAGCCTGTTGAGCCAAAGCCCTTTACCTACTGCTATTTTTGCCAATAACGATCAAATGGCGGCTGGTGTACTGAAAGTGGCGCATCAAATGGGTATTGCCATTCCACAACAGCTGTCTGTCGCTGGTTTTGATGACAACTTACTGGCGTCCCGGGTGATACCTGCTTTAACGACCATCAAGCGCCCGGTGCGACAAATGGCTCAGTTGGCAACCACCAAAATGATTATGGTGATTGAGCAGAATGATAAAGCAGCTCAACAAGTTGCAGCCAAGGTGGCTCCAACTCTGGTCGTGCGCGAGTCGACAGCTCAGGCCGCAGTGGTGGTGTTGTAATAACCTCAGCTGTGCTTTTACTTTTTTAGTGTTCCCTGACAGAAAAATAGAGTAAGGTGGTTTTATTAGAAAAAATGAAACCATCTTCTGGCTGGGATGGCGCAGATGTTTACTTTTACAAATTTTATCAACTTCTTGCACAATAAAAAGTTCAGTGTGGCTTGCACTGCACTTTTACTGCCGCTTTTTTATCCCTGTCATTTTCTGCGTCTGCCGCAACTGCAGCCTTAACAGATTACTTCCGCGAAAGCTGGAGTACGCGTCAGGGCTTACCTCACAATACAATTAACAGCATCAGCCAGACTCCGGACGGTTACCTTTGGTTTGCGACCTGGGAAGGTGTAGCTCGCTATAACGGCCGTGAATTTAAAGTGTATGGTCGTGAACAGCAAACCGGCCTGCCGGATTCAGGCATCAGAGCTTTGCATTTAGATCCAAAAGGCCGCTTATTGTTAGGCGGCTCCCGGGGCGGTTTAGCATTACTGCAGGATCAGCAGTGGCGGCCTGTGGATCCAGTGTCAGCTTTGGTTAATGAAGTGCGGGGGGATGCAAAAGGGCAGCTTTGGGTAGGTACTGAAGGTGGAGGTTTATTTTGTCTGCAGAGGGATGGTTCACGCCAGCAATGGACAAGGCATCATGGCTTACCCAGCAATACCCTTTACAGCATGCTGCATGATGATAAAGATGGGCTGTGGCTGGGGACTGCTGAAGGTTTAGCTTATTTGCAGCAAGGTAAACTGAGTTCTGTTGAAAACAGCCCCAATCTGCCCATTTTTGCTTTGGCGTTCTACAAAAACCAACTGTATTTGGGAACGGAGCGTGGCTTGTACCGGCAACAAGGTGAACACTTTGTAGTAGTGCAGTCAGAACTGCAACAAACAGCCATATCCAGACTATTAGTTGATCACCAGGGTGATCTTTGGATTGGTACTGTTGAAGAGGGCGTTTTTCGTTTAAGTAACTATGGTTTAGAGCAGCTAACGGCCAAACATGGTATGCCAAACAACAGAGTGCTGGCGATTTATCAAGACAATGAACATAGCATTTGGTTAGGCACCAATGGGGGATTATTCCGTTTACGTGATGCGCCTTTCGCCACATTAAGCACAGAACAGGGCCTGCCTGACAATTTTGTCCGTACAGTACTACAACATTCAGATGGCAGTATCTGGATTGGTACAGCGCGCGGCGTGGCGCGTTACCTGAACGGCAAGCTGTTGACAGAGCAAAACCTGCTGCCAGAACAATCAGTGTTGAGCCTGGCCGAAACCGCAAAGGGTGATGTACTGATTGGCACTTACTCTTCCGGAGTCTTTCAGTACAGCGAGGGTAAGCTGACAAAACTGCTGGACCGCAGTTCAGGCTTATTATCCAACGAAGTTCGGGCTATTTTGCCTTTGCAGGATGGTTCTATCTGGCTGGGTACAGCACAAGGCCTGAATCATTATCATGCTCAGCAGATGCAGAGTTACACCACAAGGGAAGGCTTAACGGCTGACTTCGTGGTGGCTTTGCATAAGATTGGTGATGTGCTCTGGATAGGCACAGGCACAGGTGTAACCCGCCTTGTGAACGGCAAGTTTGAGCCTTTGCCGTTGTCACAGCTCGATCAAACTGAATATGCCTTTGATTTTTTCGAACAAGCTGAACAAAAGCTGCTGTGGTTGGCTACAGATCGTGGTTTAGCGCGTTATCGGTTAGATACGGCTGAGTTGTCTCTGGTCGGCCGTAAGGCCGGTATGCCATTTGATAAAATTTTTCAGGTGCAAGCCGATTTACATGGCAATCTTTGGCTGAGCAGCAACAGAGGTATTTTACGCATCAGCCAGCAGAGCGCGAATGCTGTAGCTGATGGCACCGCTGCCAGTGTTATATACGAGTTATATGGTGAAAGTGACGGCATGCTCAGTGCTCAGGCCAATGGCGGCTCAAATCCAGCCGCTATGTTGGCTCAGGATGGTTCTTTATGGTTTGCCACCGCTTCAGGCGTCAGCAGAGTACAGCCTGATCGTTTAGCTGGGTTTGCTGAAACAGTTCCGCCGGTCGTGTTGGAAGAGTTGCTGGTCAATGGCGTTACACAAAAAATCAGTGGCAGCATGGAGTTGCAACCCGATAGTGACAGAGTGGAATTACATTTTGCAGGTTTAGGTTATGTGATGCCTGACCGTATTCAATATCGCAGCAGATTGGTTGGTTTTGACGCCAACTGGCTGGATAGAGGGCAGCAAAACTTTGCGGAATACACCAATCTTGCGCCAGGTCGTTATGAGTTTTTAGTTCAGGCCGCGAACCCAGGCGGTGAATGGAGTAAAGCGGCTCGCATAGAATTGATTAAACATCCGCATTGGTGGCAAACCCGAAATTTTCAGTGGCTGAGCGCATTGTCAGTCCTGGCGGTTTTGTTGTTACTGTTGTATTGGCGTATGTCCAGCCTGCGCCATTCTCAGCAGCGTTTAAAGCGTCAGGTGGAGGAAAAAACTGCAGAGTTGCAGCAAAAGGCCAATAGCCTGCAGGCGGCAGATGAAGAAAAGTCAGCCTTGTTAGCCCAATTGCATCAACAAACTTTAGCCTTGGCATTACAGGCGCGACAGGATGGTTTAACTGGCCTCGCCAACCGCCGGGCTTTTGATGAAGTATTAAGTAAAGAATTTACCCGCTCTCAACGCTTGAAACAGCCACTTACTTTGGCATTTATCGATATCGATCACTTTAAAGTCATTAACGATACCTGGTCGCATAATGCCGGCGACCTGGCACTGGTGGCTATTGCTGAAAAAATCCGTCAGCATTCCCGCTCCGTCGACTGTGCCGCCCGTTGGGGGGGAGAAGAGTTTGCTTTGCTAATGCCATCCACCAGTCTGGAGCAGGCGCAACTGGTATGCGAACGCTTGCGTCTGGAAATTATGGCATTGGACTGGCTGGATATAGCGCAAGAACTCTGTATTACCGTCAGTATTGGTATTGCCATCAGTGACGAATTAACTGACGCCAAACAACTGCTGTTTTTAGCGGACCAAGCCTTGTATCAGGCGAAACAACAAGGCCGTAACAGAGTCTGCGCTGCCTGAGATCTCTGTTCAGCAATGTCAGTTTTCTGCTGCTTTGATTTCAATAATGGAATCTTCCTTCTGAAGTTCTCTGACCAGTTGCCATCGGTGGCAAAAAATTATGGCAATCTCTTGCTACCGGTGGCAAATGCGTTATTATGCTGTTTAAACAGGCATAAATCAGATGATTTCCTCTGGCTTTATGCAGATAAAACAAAAATGGAATAACGGATGCTACGACCTGATCTGAAAAAACGTTTTTTACTCAAAGCTGGTATCGCCTCTGCGGCACTGCAGCCTTTACTGAGTTTTCAAGTATCGGCAGCAGCCAAAGTTGTAGATCCAATCTGGGCTGTTGCAGAACAAATACTGCGGGATTTAAAACATACATCCTTTCCACAGCGTGATTTTGTCATCACAGCTTTTGGCGCTCAGCAAAATCAACGTTGTGATGAGGCGATAGCCAAAGCCATAGCGGCTTGTCATCAAGCTGGTGGTGGTCGTGTCGTGGTGCCTGAAGGTGTTTGGTCTACGGGTCCTGTGCACTTAAAATCTAATGTAAATTTGCATCTGCAAAAAAACGCTGTTTTATCTTTTGTCACCGATCCGGACTCTTACTTGCCGCTAGTGTTTACCCGCTGGGAAGGGGTGGAGCTGATGGGCTTTTCGCCGCTGATTTATGCTTACCAGCAGCAGAATATTGCAGTAACTGGCGAAGGTATTCTAGAGGGCAATGCCAGTGGTGAAAACTGGTGGCCCTGGAAAGGAGTATGGAAACATACGCCATGGAAGCTGGATCCGGCAACGGACCAAAAGTCTGGCCGTGACCAGCTGTTTGCTATGGCGGAAGCTGGTGTGCCTGTTGAAAAACGCATTCTGGACAATAACAGATTAAGGCCACCTTTTATTCAGCCATACCTGTGCGAACGAGTGTTGATTGAAGGCGTCACTATCCGTAATTCGCCGTTTTGGCTGATTAATCCTGTGCTTTGTAAAGATGTAGTGATACGTGGAGTGAACTGCGTCAGTTTTGGTCCTAATTCCGATGGCTGCGACCCCGAGTCCTGTCAGCGCGTCCTGATCGAAAATTGCCTGTTTGATACAGGCGATGATTGTATCGCGTTAAAATCTGGCCGTAATGCCGATGGTCGTCGTTTGGCTACTCCGATTCAGCAGGTGGTGATCCAGGATTGCCTGATGAAATCCGGTCATGGTGGCGTCGTGATTGGCAGTGAAATCTCCGGTGGTGCCAAGCAAATATTTGCCCGGCGCTGTCGTATGAGCAGCCCTGATCTGGAACGGGGTTTACGTCTTAAAACCAACTCAGTTCGTGGCGGTTTAATTGAGCAAGTTGCAGTAGATGACATCGAAATTGGCGAAGTCAAAGACGCTATTGTGATCAATTTCTACTATGAAGAAGGTGATGCAGGTCAGTTTTTACCTCAAGTCAAGGATCTGAGTATCAGCAATTTCAGAGTAAAAAAAGCCCAGCGTGCTTTTGAAATTCGTGGTTTACCCCGGGCCGGTATCAGCGGGATCCGTATGACGGATGTCAGCTTTGGTCAAGCAAGCTTAGGTGTATTGCAACATACCAGTGATTTTAAACTGGAAAATGTCAGCCTGAATGGGAAAGCACTCACGACTGCTCAGCTCAAACAAAGCGAATAGTATTTTTTAACTTAATTTTGCCACCGATAGACAAGCTATGTAGCAGGTTGAAAATGACAGAACAAACAAAAGGTTGTAGCCCACATATTGCCGATCCGGCCGCTATTCAGTTGAGCCTGTTACAGGTGCATCCACGCGACAATGTGCTGGTGGTTTTACAGCCTTTAGCTTCAGGCGAGCCATTAATTGAACCCTGGCAACAGGTGCAGGCAAAAGAGGATATTCAGCCAGGCCATAAAGTGGCGTTGAAGCTGATTAAAAAAGGCGAAGCTGTGATCAAATATGGTTACGCCATAGGAGTAGCGCAGGACGATATTCCCTCTGGTAGCTGGGTGCATTCACATAATCTGAAAACCTTATTATCTGATCAGATTGAATACCAGTACCACGGCTGCACGGCTGATGATTTAGCATTCCCTGCCGAATTGCCTACCCATTTTATGGGTTATCGCCGCGCCAATGGCCGGGTGGGTACCCGCAACGAGTTATGGATTTTAAATACAGTAGGTTGTGTCAATCGTGCGGCAATGAAAATAGCCGAAAAAGCCAATCAGCAATTTGCCGGTTTAACGGACGGCGTCTTTGCGTACACCCATCCGTTTGGCTGTTCTCAGTTAGGCGATGATTTAAACCATACCCGCGCTGTATTGGCTGGCCTGATGCAAAACCCCAATGCTGGTGCTGTGCTGGTGCTGGGTTTAGGCTGTGAAAACAATCAGCTGGCGGCTTTACTTAAATCCTGCCCTGAACTGGATCAAAGTCGTTTACGCTCTTTTAACGCCCAGCAAGTGGAAGACGAACTAGAGCAAGGCTTGGAAGCTGCGGCTGAACTTATTCAGCTGATGCAGCAAGATAAGCGCACTGCCTGTCCTGTATCCGATTTAGTGGTCGGTATGAAATGTGGTGGCTCCGATGGTTTAAGTGGTTTAACAGCCAATCCACTGGTAGGCCGTATTGCCGATTTAGTCTGTGCTGCAGGCGGCAAAGTAGTGCTGACTGAAACTCCTGAGATGTTTGGCGCCGAACAAGTGTTGATGAGCCGTGCAGTCAATGAAACTGTGTTTTCCGACATAGTCACTTTGGTCAACGACTTTAAGCAGTACTTTATCGACAACAAACAGCCCGTTTACGAAAACCCAAGCCCGGGCAATAAAGCCGGTGGTTTAACTACATTGGAAGAGAAATCCTTAGGCGCCATTCAGAAAGGTGGCTCTGCCAAAGTGACACAAGTGATCCCTTATGGCGCTTTAGTGCAGCAGCAAGGTTTAACTTTACTGCAAGGCCCCGGCAATGATGCGGTGTCGTCCACTGCTTTAGCAGCCAGTGGCGCGACCATGCTGCTGTTTACCACGGGCCGCGGCACACCGCTGGGTTTCCCTGTGCCTACCGTAAAAATTTCGTCCAACAGTGATTTAGCCAAACGTAAACCGCAATGGATAGATTTTGACGCCGGCGCTTTGTTGCAACAAGGCCAAAATGCGCAGGATTTTTCCTACCAGTTTTTCCGTCATCTGATCGATATCGCCTCAGGCAAGCAGACCCAAAACGAATTATCAGACAACAAAGAAATTGCCATTTGGAAAAATGGCGTGACCCTGTAAGGAATTTATATGGCCAACTTTAAACCTTTAGTACTTGATCAAGACAGATTATTCCCGGCCGATCCAACAGTTCGCGCCATAGCCCGACGTTTGTATGCCGGCATTAAAGACTTGCCTATTGTCAGCCCGCATGGCCATACCGACCCAAGCTGGTTTGCCAGCAATGCCAATTTTGATAATGCCACCAGCTTACTACTGCTGCCGGATCATTATGTGTTCCGTATGCTGTACAGCCAGGGGATTTCGCTGGAATCTTTGGGTATCCGCACTAAAGACGGCACGCCGGTTGAAACGGATTACCGCAAAATTTTCCACACTTTTGCGCAAAATTATCATTTGTTCCGTGGCACGCCGTCACGCATTTGGCTTGATAGCGTATTCCATGATGTGTTTGGTTTAGAGCATGCCTTAAGTTCGGAAACCGCAGATTTGTATTACGACAGTATCAATGAGCAGCTAGTGAAACCTGAATTTAAACCCCGTGCTTTGCTGGATAAATTTAATATTGAACTGATTGCGACTACCGAAGGCGCTGTGAATTCGCTGAAACACCATGCCGCTTTAAAAGGCACTGGTTATGAAAAACGGGTGATCACCACCTTCAGACCTGACGATGTGATAGACGCCGATCGTGCTGATTTTCTGGCCAATATCAAAAAACTGGCTGAACAAACAGGTCAGGACACGTATAGCTGGCAAGGTTATTTACAGGCTTTGCGTATTCGTCGGCAGTTTTTCCGCGACCATGGCGCTACCGCCACGGATCACGGTCACCCCACAGCCAAAACGGCCAATTTATCAGAGCATGAAGCAAGCGCTTTGTTTCAGCTGTGTTTATCAGGTACTGCCAGCAAAGAACAGACCGAGTTATTCCGTGGCCAAATGCTGACAGAAATGGCGGGCATGAGCATTGAAGATGGCATGACGATGCAAATTCACCCAGGTGCCTTCCGTAACCATAACCCGTCTATTTTTGAGCGTTTTGGTGCCGACAAAGGCGCGGATATTCCAAGCCCAACTGAATTTGTCAGCAACTTAAAACCTCTGCTGGATAAATACGGCAACAATGCCGCTTTGAAAATTATTTTGTTCACCCTGGATGAAACCACTTATGCCCGTGAACTGGCGCCTTTGGCTGGCCATTATCCGGCATTAAAACTGGGTCCAGCCTGGTGGTTCCATGACAGCCCTGAAGGCATGTTGCGTTTCCGTCATCAGGTGACTGAAACCGCAGGTTTCTACAACACCGTAGGCTTTAACGACGATACCAGAGCTTTCTTGTCTATTCCGGCCCGCCATGATGTGGCACGTCGCATTGACTGCCGATTTTTAGCTGGCTTGGTGGCTGAACACCGCTTAAATGAAGACGAAGCGCATGAACTGGCGCAGCAGCTGACCTATCAGTTGGTAAAACAAGCCTATCAGTTGGACTAAGGGATTAAGCATGAGCATTGATATTCCTCGTTTACAGCCAGCGTTACTGGAACAGCTGCAAGGCAAACTGAAATTGCCAGCCTATGACCCTTCCGCCACAGGCATAGGCATAGTGCATATTGGTCCTGGTGCTTTTTTTCGGGCGCATCAGGCCTGGTACACAGATCTCGCGCTGAAATACGGCGGTGACTGGGGTATTTCTGTGGTGTCGATGCGATCGAACGATTTAGCCAAAGCTTTAACACCGCAACAGGGTTTATACAGTCTGGTATTGCTGGATGAAAAAACAGAGTACCAGGTGGTCGGTTCTATTCGTGAGCTGTTAGTGGCTGCAGAGCAGTACGAACAGGTGTTACAGCGTTTAGCCGCACCCACCAGCTTTTATGTCACTTTAACCATCACAGAAAAAGGTTACTGCTTAAATACCTTGGGTGAGCTGGATTTAAATCACGCCGATATTCAGCACGATTTAGAAACTAACGTTAAAGCTCGTTCAGCTATAGGTTTGTTAGTGCAGGCGTTGGCTCTGCGGTTTGCCGCCAATGTGCCACCTTTTGTCGTGCTGAGCTGCGATAACCTGACCGACAACGGCCACAAACTCCGTAATGCTTTGCTTACTTTTGCACGGCAAAAGCAACCAGCTTTGGCCAACTGGCTGGAACAGCAGCTGTTATGTCCTTGCACTATGGTGGACAGCATTACGCCTGCCACAGATGAAATGCTACCGAAACAACTGGCGGCAGAGCTGGGTTATCAGGACAACTGGCCTATTAAACGCGAAAAATTCTGTCAGTGGGTGATTGAAGATATTCTGCCGGCCCACAGACCTGCCTGGCATCAGGCCGGGGTGACTTACACTCAGGACGTCAAAGCCTTTGAAAAAGCCAAGCTGAGGTTGCTCAATGCACCCCATTCGGCTTTGGCTTACTTAGGCTCTTTGTGTGGTTTGGACACTGTGTTTGATGCCATGCAGCAACCACAGTTACGCAGCTTTGTGCAAAAACTGGCACAAGAAGAGATTATCGGCTCCTTCCACGCGCCGGCTGAATTAAACCCGGCAGAGTACAGCGCTGATATTTTCCAGCGTTTTGATAACCCTGCTATCCGGCATTTGCTGGCTCAAATTGCATGGGATGGCTCGCAAAAACTGCCAATGCGGGTGTTTCCAATTATTCTGGATAACTTAGCCAGTGGCCGTTCTATTCAATTATTAAGTCTGGTGGTTGCCAGCTGGCTGCTGTTTATCCGGCTGCGTTATCAGCAACAACCTGATACGGTCTTAGTCGACCCCTTGGCTGCCACTTTATTAAATTGTGCTGCCACTTGTACTGGTGAGGCTCAGACTGACACTGCATTGTTTTTAGCCTTAGATCAGGTGTTTCCTCCTGCTTTGCAGCAGTCAGATGCCTTTAAAGCTGAACTAACGGCTGCCTATCAACAGCTTTGCCCTTTACTTTTATTATCTCAAGGCACAGATGTTGCCGCTTTTTTACAGGATATCGTTGAATGACCTCTTTATCTTCCTTACTCAAAGGCGGTTTGTTGCTGCCAATTATCCAGGCTGAACAACCAGCCCAGGCTGTGGCTATTGCTAAAGCGATGCAACAAGGTGGAGTCACAGCAGTGGAAGTGGTATTGCGCACTGCTGCGGCTTTAGATTGCATCAGCGCTATTCGTGCTGAAGTACCGGAGCTTTTAACAGGAGCAGGTACCATTTTATCGGCCAAAGACGCTAGGAATGCCAAAGCAGCTGGTGCACAGTTTCTGGTTAGTCCGGCCAGCACGCCGGAGTTACTCAAAGCCATGATCAATACCGAATTAGCGTTAGCGCCTGGTGTGGCTACTCCTTCTGAAATGGCGATGGCACTAGAGATGGGGTTAACTGAGCTGAAGTTTTTCCCTGCGCATTTAGCCGGTGGTATTGACATGCTGAAAGCTTTGGCTGGTATATTTCAGCAGGTTAAATTTTGTCCGACAGGTGGCGTGCAGCTCAATAACCTGGCAGATTTTTTAGCCTTACCTAATGTGTTTGTCGCAGGTGGTTCCTGGTTGTCTCCTAAAGATCTGGTGCAACAGCAACACTGGGCTGCCATTACTGAATTAACCCGTCAGTCTGTTGCTGTGGCAGAACAAAGCCGGGTACGGCATAGCCAGGTGGCCTGAGGCTGAACTTAAGGATGCATCCATGAAACAAGTCATTATTTTTGGCGAATGTATGGTCGAGTTATTCCAGCTCGTGGATAACGTCTACCATCAGGCCTTTGCCGGAGATGTCTACAACACTGCTGTGTATTGCAAGCGCAGTGCACCAGTGCAGCTGAACCTGAAGTTTTTATCCGCAGTGGGCACTGATTTAGTCAGCGACAAACTGATTGCTCAACTGGAACAGGAAAAACTCGATAGCTCCCTGGTGCTTCGTACAAAAACAGCCCGGCCTGGTTTGTATATGATCAACACCGACTGTTTTGGTGAGCGCAGCTTTGTCTACTGGCGTGACAGCTCTGCAGCCAAACAAAGTCTTGCCTTGTTTCGTCAGCACAACACCATTGCCAATTTGTTGCCTGCGGATCTGTTTTATTTCTCAGGTATCAGTCTGGCTATTTTGTCGCTGGACGATCGTACTTATCTGTTTGCGCTGATTAAAGAGTTAAAAGCTCAGGGGGTACAAATTGTATTTGACCCAAACTACAGGCCCGCACTTTGGCCCGATGCCGAAATTTGCCGGGCTAATTTTGATCAGGCTTATGCCTTGTCTGATATAGCATTGCCTGGGCTGGACGACCATAAAGTGCTGTACGGCAGTACCTCTGCTGCCGATGTGTTGGCGCAACTGCAGAAGCTGGGCGTCAAAGAGATTATTGTCAAAAATGGTCCTGCAGGGGTGCTGGGCTATAGCGATGGCAACAGTTTCCAGAGTCCGGCCGTGCCTGTGAAGAAAGTCGTAGATACCACAGCAGCTGGAGACTCTTTTAATGGCGGCTATCTCGCAGGTCGCCTGAATGGCTTATCGCCTTTGGCCTCTTGCCAGTACGCCGCGGCTTTAGCCAGTTTTGTGGTAGAACACACCGGAGCTATTGTGACGAAAGAGCAATTCCGTAGTTTTTCCAGCCGTTTTAATTTAACTACATTTAGCTAAAAGGAAGTTTGTCATGTCTGCTGATCTGTCTTTGTATTTTCCAACCCAGGCTGAAATCCCGGCCCAGTGGCAACTCTCAGGTCCGATAGAGCAGCGTGACTATTTACTCAACGGCAAACTCTGTCAGTGGCAGGGCGATTTAGCGCCTGTCTATAGTCCGGTAGCGCTTAGAAATAGCGCAGGTGAACTGACCGCAACCTTATTAGGTGCGACGCCTTTAATGGACGAAACTGCCGCCAAAGCTGCTTTGGATGCTGCCTTAAAAGCTTATGATTTAGGCCGTGGTGTTTGGCCCTCTATGGCGGTGATGGAACGTGTGGTGGCCGTGGAGAAATTCCTTGCAGCTATGCTGCTACAACGTGAGGCTGTGATCCGCTTATTGATGTGGGAAATTGGTAAACCTTTGCCTGATGCCGCCAAAGAGTTTGACCGCACCTGCGACTATATCCGCGATACGATACAAGCCTTAAAGCAACAGGATCGCAGCGCCAGCCACTTTGTGATAGAGCAGGGCACTTTAGGCAAAATACGCCGGGTTGCTGTAGGTGTCGCGCTTTGTATGGGGCCTTTTAACTACCCGCTCAATGAAACTTTTACTACCCTGATCCCGGCTTTGATCATGGGCAACACTGTTATTTTTAAACCTGCCAAATATGGTGTGTTATTAATCCAGCCTTTATTAAAAGCCTTTGCTGAAGCTTTTCCGCCGGGCGTTATTAACGTGATTTATGGGCGTGGACGCGAAACTGTTGGCGCTTTAATGGAAAGTGGCAGTGTCGACTTATTTGCTTTTATCGGCACCAATAAAGGCGCCAGCGACTTAAAAAAACTGCATCCACGGCCACATCGTCTGCGCGCAGTTCTGGGATTAGATGCCAAAAATCCTGCCATAGTGTTGCCGGATGCCGATTTAAATCTAACGGTCAAAGAAGCAGTGATGGGAGCTTTGTCCTTTAATGGTCAGCGCTGCACAGCGTTAAAAATCTTTTTTGTACAGCGTTCAGTTGCAGACGCTTTTGTGCAAAAACTGTCAGAGGCCATCAGTGCTTTGCAACTGGGTTTACCCTGGACCGACAAAGTGCAAATTACGCCTTTACCTGAGCCAGGCAAAGTCGATTTTTTACAAGGCTTAATAGCGGATGCTGTTGCCCACGGAGCTAAAGTCATCAATCCAAACGGCGGTCAAAGTGCAGGCTCGTTAATGCGTCCGGCTTTGTTGTATCCGGTTAATAGTCAGATGAGGTTGTATCAGGAAGAGCAGTTTGGCCCATTAGTGCCCGTAGTGCCTTATGACGATATCAACGAAGTGATCCATTATGTGATCCATTCAGATTACGGCCAGCAGCTGAGTATTTTTGGTCAGGACGCGCAACAAATAGGTGAACTGGTGGATATGTTCGCTAATCAGGTCGGCCGTATCAATATCAACAGCCAATGCCAGCGCAGTCCTGATAGTTTCCCTTTTACCGGCCGGAAGAATTCAGCCGAAGGCACACTATCAGTGGAAGATGCTTTGCTGCAGTTTTCGATCCCTACGCTAGTTGCCTGTAAATACAACCCTGAACAAATTGCGCTAATGAAAGAGATGATTAAACAAGGTTCATCACAGTTTTTAGCCACAGATTTTCTGTTTTAACACAGTGGAAAATGCAGCATGAGTTTTGAACATGTAGCGTTAAATGTCGCCGACCTCAAAGCCTTGCAGCAAGCCGGTGCACGGCAGATGGATGAAGTGAATTTAGCCGATGGCTCTTTGCTTTTGATGCTACGAGAGCCTTGGGGTTTGCTGTTACAGCTTCGTCGCCACGGGGCTGTGCAGCTTAAACACACTGATATTTTTTACTTTTTTTAAAAATGCCACCGGTGGCCGTGGTGGTAAAGGATGCTTTTTTAGAAATTTCGACCAAAAAAGCAGGTCGCAGTCAGAACCTGCAGTTAAAAAAACTCAAAAGACAGGGAAATACCAATGCAAATAACAATTCAAAGCGGCAGTGCGCGCCGTTACAGCCTTACGCCATTATTTAAAACTATGTTGCTTAGCGGTGCTTTAGGGATGGTACTGCAACCATCATTAGCTTTAGCTCAGCAACAAGAACCGCAACCTACTGCAGCAAAAGCTTCCGCTGATTTGAAAGATGAAGAGGTGGAGCGGATTGAAGTCTCTGGTTTTAGGGGCAGTTTAAATGTCGCTTTAATGTCTAAACGCGAGGCCGTTGGTTCGAAAGAAACTATTTTGGCAGAAGATCTGGGCAAGTTTCCAGATCTGAATATCGCCGATGCGCTCGCCAGAGTCCCAGGTATAGCGATAGAGCAAGATGCAGGCGAAGGCCGACAAATCAGTTTGCGTGGTCTGGGAGCGACTTTCGTCAAAACTACTATTAATGGCATGGAGTCTGCGTCTGCCGGTGCAGCCACAGATGCGGCCGGCGGTTCAAACAAAAGCAGGGCTTTTGATTTTAATGTGTTTGCGTCGGAATTATTTACTCAGATAGACGTGAACAAAACAACCTCGGCAGAACTGGAAGATGGTGGTATCTCAGGTAATGTCAACTTACAGACCGCCAGACCTTTTCAATATCAGGGCCGCAAGTTTGCCTATAATCTTAATGGCCGTTACAACGATGTGGCGGAAGAAATTACCCCTCGCGGATCCTTTATGTTTAGCCAGAATTGGGATAATAAGTTTGGCGTGCTGTTTTCCGCTGCTTATTCCGAAGGTTTAGTACAAAGTGAAGGTTCTACCACCGGCCGCTGGAATATTAATAATCCGTCCTGGGCCAAAGATTCTCCTACTAATAAATTGACCGCAGCCCCAGTGTTTCAGTTGTCGCCTAAGGGGGCTTACACCAATGAAAATATGGAAGGCCTGTATTTACCTCGTATCCCACGTTATTCCATTTTTAACAAACAACAGGAAAGGTTAGGCCTGACTGGTGCTGTTCAGTATGAAGCTTCAGATTCATTAAAATTCAATTTGGATCTATTGCACGCTAAACTCGACAGCACGATGGACGAGTTTCAATATTCAGCCTTGCTGCGGGGCAATGTCAGCAGTAAAACTAAGTTATATGCAGAAAATTTGGTTGTTGATGGCAACAATACTGCTGTGGCTGGGGTGTTATCCGGCGTACCCATCCGTTCAGAAGCCCGGAAAGATTTATCTGAGTCTGATTTTAATCAGGTTACTTTAAGCGCTGACTGGCAATTGACTGAGCAACTGAGTCTGGTTGCTTTGGCTGGTTATGGTGAGTCTAAACTCGATATTCCGTTTCAGCATACCTTTGGTCTGGATTCATTTAATTCTACTTTTGGCTGGAGTTATGACAATAGTATTGACCCGGTAGCATTGCTGGGGCAAACCGGCACAGCTATTGGCAGTGGCGTGATGAATATGGATATGCCGTCTTTTGCCTTTGCTCCAGCTCAGGCTCCAGGCCAAAGCTATACCTCTGATCAATTGCAGCAACTGATGCTGGACCCGGATTTATATAGTTTGGGGCTGGTGCGGAAAAAAACTCAGGCGATCAATAGCGACAACAGCAACTTGTCGTTGAGTTTTACCTATGTGCTGAATGACGATTACAGCCTGAAGTTTGGTCTTAACCACCGAGTGTTTAATACAGCGAACGTGCAAGGGGATAACGCCTGGAAAGCACTGAATACCAGTACGAATAAAACCAGTGGTGACAGCGCAGAAGTTTTGGTGCAACAAATGGACGCGGATAAAACGGCAGGTGCTTTGTATGCTTTGTCGTTAAGCCAGGCAGGCCAGCATTTTGGCAATGCAGCATCAGTACCCGGCTCTTCAACGCTGAATGCCGGTAGCTGGCTGACAGCAGATTACAACAAAGTACTGGCTGTTTTCGCAGATGAAGCCATATTTCAAGCCAAAGAACGTTATGCCTCTACTTATGATGTCGAAGAAAAGGTGACTGGCGCTTATCTGCAGCTGGATTTTGTGAAGCAGCTCTGGGACAGTGAGCTTCGCGGCAATATTGGGGTTCGGGTGTTGGATAATACCAACACCTCACGTATTGTGAATTTGGACCATATCTACGCTGACGGATATACCGCAGGACGAGGTGATGGTGCTGCTCTGGCTGCAGGATATGGTTTTCGCGAGACTGTCAGCGAAAGTAATGACGTGTTGCCGTCTTTGAACCTGGCCTATGATTTGACAGATGATTTGGTCGCTCGTTTAAGTTTGTCACAAGCCATAACCAGGCCAGCTATTGCGGATTTGGCCTCTGCGATCAAAGTAAATACTCCGGATTCAAAAGATCCTACGGCTACTATTGAATTAGGTGCAGGCCCTACGTTAAAACCTTACGAGTCGAATCAGATCGATCTGGCTCTGGAATGGTACTTTGCTGAAGAGTCTCTGCTGGCGCTGGCGGTGTTTCATAAAAATATTACCGGGTTAAGCAAAGGCTCGTCGCAAGAGGTGTTTAATACAGCCCAGTTACAGGCTATGGGCATAGATTTAGGGGGCGTAGACCCTGCAACTATCACCTGGGATGTGACCCAACTGCAAAATACTCCGGCGGAAGGCGTTTTGGGGGCTGAGTTTATCTATCAGCAACCCTTTAGTTTTTTACCTGAACCTTTTAATGCTTTTGGCTGGCAATCTAATCTGACCTGGATTGACTACAAAAGAGATATTGAAGATCCCTTCACCAATGTGGTGAGCAGTATGATGGCTGAAGAGACATCGCGCCTGAGCTACAACGCAACCTTGTATTATGAACAAGATCAGTGGAGTGCCCGTATCTCTTATAATTTCCGGGAAAACTATATCAAAGAGTATCTGAACAAGTACAAAGATGAGTCCAGTTTTGGCCGGGGTTACGGTGATAAAGGCCAGCTGAACTTCTCGTCCCGCTATGAAATTAACGACAATCTGTCTTTGTCCTTCGAAGCTATTAACCTGACCAATGCTGCGACAGAGCAATGGAATGATGTCTACACACCAAGGCCAGCTGAGTACTTGTTGACGGGCCGGCAGTATCTGGTAGGGGTTCGGGGTTCATTCTGAGCTGAGTCAATGAGTTAAAAGTAAGGCCAACCTGATGTTGGCTTTACTTTATTCCGGAGTTGTGATGAAAACACTATGGTTTTTTTTGATGGTATGTCTGAGTATCCAACAGGCCGCTGCTGTCGAGTCGGAACTAATGCCTGACTGGCGCAACCAAGTCGTGGATCAGCAGCAGTGGCAACAGTATTTTGCACATTCAGAGCAATTGCAGCGCCTTGATCAGCAATTTTTAGCGGATGAATTAAAACAATTAAACCAAAGCAAAGCCAGTAAAGCAGTCAAGCACCAGAAGTTTGGCTTTCCTGAGCAACCGGAGTCAGCTTTTTGGTCTTCGCCAGAGGCCGAGCGAATGGCTTTGGCTATTTTGTCTTTTCAGACGCCTTCAGGTGGCTGGAGTAAAAGAACAGATATGGCAACACAGCCTCGTCAGCCAGGCCAGATGTTTGGTACTGAAGCTGACTATATTCCGACTTTCGATAATGATGCCACCAGTACGCAGATCCTTTGGTTAACCGCTTTCCTACCTTATGCCAATAAGGCAATACGGCCTAAGCTGCAACAGGCTATTGAACGAGCTATTGGTTTTGTGTTGGCCGCCCAATACCCTAATGGGGGTTTTGCTCAGACCTATCCGCTGCGTGGTGGTTACCATGATGCTATTACTCTGAATGACCATGTGATGACAGAACTGCTTAAGTTATTAAACAAAGTAGCAACAGATCCGCAGTTCGCTTTTATAAATAGCGCTGTCAGACAGCAGGCACAGCAGCAGTTTTTCCGTGGTATAGAACTGTTATTAAAAGCCCAAATAAAAGTGAATGGCGTATTAACCGTCTGGGCGGCACAACATCACCCATTGACACTGCAAGCGATAAAAGCCAGAGCTTATGAATTACCGGCGCTGGTTAGCAGTGAAAGTGCTGAAGTCACCTTATTGTTGATGCAGTTACCAAAGCCCTCTGCTGCAGTGATACAAAGTGTGGAAGCCGCAGTCGCCTGGTTTCAAGCCAAACAAATCCGCGATACCGAAATGCAGCGAAGCGACAAGGGTGTACGTTTTGTGAAAAAAATTGGAGCTAAACCTTTATGGGCCAGATTTTATGATTTAGAAAAACAGCAACCGCTTTTTGTTGATCGGAATGGCATAGTGGTCAGCACTATGGCGCAGCTTTCAATAGAACGACAAAAAGGCTATGGCTGGTATCAGAGTAATGCTCAAGCTGTGCTCAAGGCGTATCCACAGTGGAAGGCTGGGCTTGTGGAACATCACTGATAACAGGCTCAGCAACAGAGTAAAAATATCAGGGGAAATCCCCAGCCCGGGAGAGGCTGGGGTGGGTCTATTAAACTTTGAAACGTTTGACCATATCCATCAGTCTGGCTGCCATGCCTGCCAACTCCTGACTTGCGGCGTTGGTCTGATTGGCTCCTGCCGAGGTTTGTACAGCCAGATCTTTAATAGCAACCAGGCTTCTGTCGACGTCACGAGCCACATGAGCCTGCTCTTCTGAAGCCGTTGCTATCAGTAAGTTACGCTCATTGATATGACTGACCGAGTGACAGATCTGTTCAAAAGCCTGGCCTGCTTTATTCGCCATTTCTACTGTATTGTCTGCAAGCCCGGTGCTGGATTCTATTGATTGCACCGCTTTCTCTGTGCCCTGACGAATATGAGTAATTAATTGTTCAATTTCTTTGGTGGAGTTCTGAGTGCGATGAGCCAAAGCACGGACTTCATCTGCAACTACAGCAAAACCCCGTCCGGCATCACCGGCGCGAGCCGCTTCTATTGCTGCATTAAGGGCCAGTAGGTTGGTTTGTTCTGCCAGAGCACGTATGACATCAAGCACCTGGCCTATATTGCCTGCTTGTGTGGCTAGTTCTTGCACCAGCTCCGCGGAAGTTTTCATTTCCGTTGCCATTTTACGGGTTTGCGCAATGGTTTGTTTCATTTCTTCAAAGCTGCGGCTGGCCAGCTCATTTGATTCTCTTGAAGCGTCTGAGGTGGATAAAGCATTTTGTGCCACATCTTCAACTGCAACTGTCATTTCATTCACTGCGGTGGCAGCCTGTTGCAGTTCGGCATTTTGTAAATCAAGACCTTCTGTACTTTGTGAGGTGACAATACTCAACTCTTCAGCCGCTGAAGCTAACTGAGTGGCTGTGTTATTAATTTGACTGATGGTGTCTTTTTGGCTTTGTTGTAAATGCTGCAAACCAGAAAACAAAGCACCTATTTCATTTTTGCTTTCGACTTTGATATGACTGCTTAAATCGCCCTGAGCCATGCGCTGAAAATGCACTCCAGCCAGTTCCAGTGGTTGGATCAGCATTCGTTTTATCAGGTACCAGCTCATCACTAACGCGGCCAGAGAGATGGCCAGAAAAAGAGCGCAAAGAATGGCTGTTGCACTGTAGCGATCGGAGGCTTCCTGCATAAAGCTGCTATTTTTAGTACTGGCTTGCTCAACAAACTTCGCAACCATTTCCTGAGCTTTCACATTGGTATCACGAGCTTCCAGATTGGCGGTCACATAACTTGCGCTGGTGCCTGTCTGTAGTTCCTTTGCTGTTTTTTCAATAGCAGCGAAGTACAAAGAGAACACAGCTTGCATTTCTCTGACCAGCTCTTTGTTATCGCCTTTCAGGCCGACTTCAGCAAAAGCATTAAACTTATCTACAGCCTCTTTCAGGAATTTTTCACCACGTTGAGCGCTTACCTGGGCTTTATCGTCCTGCCCGCCTTCTTTTTCGATAAAACCACCAGCCAGCGCCAGTCTGCTGCGCAGCAGCATGCCGTAGACGTCAGAAATAGGATTTACTTGTAACACGGATAGCCGGTACAGGTCTGCCATGCCTTCTTCACTGGCTTTTGCGCTGTTCCAGGAGTAAAAACTTAATATCGCCAGGCCGGCGCTGAACATTAGAAGAATGGATAAAATTATATTTTTCAGATACATATCTTTAAACATGGTAACTCCTTTTCTATGATCTTTGGTCTTGCTGTATTGATTCAGAAAATGTATGCGGGACTCTCTCAAAATGTATCTGTTTCCATCATTCCTTATCATGCAGTTAAAAAAGTAGGGGTGTCGCTGCTGTTGATACTATAGAACATAATGACCAAGGCAGTGATTAAACACAGATCCATCAGTTTCAGTGTGCATTTTGACATCCGTCGTTTTATCCGCTAAAACCCTATAAAGCGCCATTTGATGTTAATCACTGAAAAATTTAATTTATCGATAAATGAATTTACGGAGTAACTCTATTTTAACCTGTTGTAAATGCTAAAAGTGGTAGTTTTATTAATTTGGTGTGTTTTTTTAACGCTTTGGTTTTTATGGTTTATTTTATCATTTTTAGCTTGATTAGATAATGTTGAATAATTTGGACTGTGACTTATTGTATGATGCCGACGTTTTTTACCCAACTTAATTTTTTGTATTCATTGCAGTGTTGTTATTGAAAGTTTCAGACTGATAAGAAATGCAAATGATTCATGATTGTATGAAATAAAACATTCGAAATGGTGATTCACTGTGCTGATGATAGTGTACAGGCACAGTCCATGGCAGTTACATAAAATATTTGCCTGTAACGTTCAGTAGCGTGCTTTGAGGTTTTATTGCTGACAGAATTAAATAGTGATTAAGGGGACGAATTTGAACAAGAAATATTATGTGGTGTTAAGTTCATTCATCGTGCTGAGTTCCGGAGTCCAGGCTTTTGAATGGGATCTGTACGGAAAACTGGATCTGCAGGGCTTGTACGTCGATGAAGGCTTGTATCGTTATTCTGATCAGGGGTGGCAAATCGAAGCGCCATTTACCCGGCTGGGATTTAAAGCCCGACAGACGCTTACGGACAACCTCGATTTGATTATGGTCTATGAGTGGCAGGTCAATGGTCTGGATGACGCGAACAAAGATCATCGCTTAGGCAGCCGTAACACTTATATTGGTTTTGCCGGTAATTGGGGGGAGTTAGTTTTTGGTAAAAACGACACCCGTTTTAAAAAGTCCGAAGGCAAAATCGATTTATTTAACGAAACCCTGAACGACATAGCTCAGTTAAGTCCAGGGCAGGACAGGCTTGAAAATATAGTGGGTTATCAGAGCCCTGTGATTGAAGGTTTTCAACTGCAAGCGACCTATCAGACTGGTGCCAGTGATGAAGTTGCTGGTGGGTATGACTGGACTTTGAGTTATGGTGACTCAGGTTTTAAAGCCTACCCTTACTACTTTGCTTACAGTCAGGCGCGTGAGCTGAATAACATTGATGCCGAACGTGTTGTGGCTCATTTTAAACTGATGGAACTCTCTGGAGGTCAGTTGTCTGCCGGTCTGATGTTGCAGCACAGTGAGCATATTAGACGCAATATTGATGGTGACGCAGTGATGGCGCAGCTTGCTTATAAACGTGAGGCTATGACCTACAAACTACAATGGCAGCGTGATGACAGCAAACTCCGTCACGCAGAAACAGGAACTTTATGGAGTGTTGGTGCAGACTATGCGCTGAATAGCGAAATGGTCATTTACACCATGTTCTCTACTCTGGACTTCCAGACCGAGCAGGATGAATCTGCAGCTTTAGGTTTTAAATACAATTTCTAACAGAACAGGTATTGTCGATGTGTTCAGACCCGCCAGGCGGGTCTGCTCTTTTACCAGCGGGTGAAGTGTGGCTAAAAATTATCTTTATTGCCTGCGCCTTTGGTTATTTTATCCAGATAGCCCATAGCAAAAGCAGATAACACAAAGGTCATATGAATAAGTAAATACCACATGATTTTGTCATTTGGGATATTTTCAGTATCCATAAAAACCTTCAGCAGGTGAATAGACGAAATAGCAACAATAGAAGCCGCAACTTTGTTTTTCAGTGAGTTAGAATCTAGCTTACCTAACCAGCCTAATTTTTCGCCATCGCCTTCAATATCCAGTCGTGAGACAAAATTTTCATAGCCGGAAAACATCACCATCACAATCAAACCGCCGACCAGCGTGATATCTATCAGCGACAGGATCACCAGAATTAAGTCCACTTCTTTCATGCTGAAAATAACCGGCATTATATGGAATACTTCCTGAAAAAATTTAATACCAAGGGCCAGCAATGCCAAACTCAAGCCAAGGTAAATAGGCGCCATCAGCCACCGGGTGGCGTACATCGCCTTTTCAATTAGTTGTTCCATTACTGCTCCTGTCTTTTCAACGACTTCACTTTATGGGGGAAATAGTGCAGAAATTCAAGCCTCTGGCCGTTTTACTTTGCCGCAAAATATCGCACAATGAGGGCTGTTACCCGCAATAGCATCTGTATCTTGTCATGATGCTGTTAGTTTATCTGGGCCTCTATGCCAAGGAAATTCCAAATGAAAAAAACTCTGCTTGCGCTGGCTTTGTCAGTCGCCACTTTCGCCCATGCCGATGAAGGTATGTGGCAACCTCATCAATTGCCTGAACTTGAACAACTCCTCAAAGAAAAAGGTTTAGAAATTGATGCCAAAAGTATTGCCCAATTAACTGCATTCCCTATGAATGCAGTGATTAGTTTAGGGGGCTGTACTGCGTCTTTTGTCTCTAATAAAGGCCTTGTGGTGACTAATCACCACTGTGCTTATGGCAGTATCCAGCACAACAGCACAGCTGCAAACAACCTGTTGGCTAAAGGCTTTTTAGCCAAAGATTTAGACGAAGAACTTCCTGCCGCACCAGGCTCGAAAGTATTTGTGACTCAGGAAGTGACCAATATTACCGCTCAGATCAATCAGGAGTTGTCACCAGCACTGAAAGGGAAAGAGCGTTTTGACCGTATTAGCGAACTTCGTAAAGAGCAAATTGCTGCCTGTGAAACTCCAGGGTACAGATGTGATGTTTACAGTTTTCATGGCGGTCTGGAATATTACCTGATCAAACAAATGGAAATTCGTGATGTGCGTTTAGTGCATGCACCTGCTTCAGGTATTGGTAAATTTGGTGGCGATATCGACAACTGGATGTGGCCACGCCATACGGGGGACTATTCGTTTTACCGTGCTTATGTAGGTAAAGACGGTCAGCCTGCTGATTTTAGTGCCGACAACGTGCCTTTTACTCCGCCTTCTTATTTAAAAGTATCTGCCAAACCGCTGAAAGAAAACGACTTTGTGATGGTGATTGGCTATCCGGGCCGTACCAACAGATACAACACTGCGGCCGAAGTAGAAAACCAGTTCACTCAGGTGTTGCCTTTATCCAAAGCTTATCGTGAAGAAGCTATTGCAGTGATTAAGCAGAATTCCGCCGAAGGTTCTGAAGCCCGCATTAAATACGAGAGCATTTTGGCGTCATTAGCCAACTATGCAAAAAATTTCGAAGGCATGATCACGAGCTACCAGAAAGGTGATACCCAACAGCGCAAAGATCAGTTTGATAAGGCTCTGAACCTTTGGATTAAATCCAGCGCTGCCCGCCAGGCTAAATATGCGCCTGCAGTGCGCAGCCTGCAGCAGCTATTAGCGGAAGAGCAAGAAAATCAGCAACGAGACCTGATTTTAGGCTATTTAAGCTACGGCCAGCTGTTTAATACCGCCAAACGTTTATACCGTTTAGCCAATGAGCAGCAAAAACCAGACGCAGAACGCGAAATGGGTTATCAAGAGCGGGATCTGGAGCGTTTTTCTGCCAGCATGAAACGTTTGTCACGCAGCTTTGATGCCAAAGTTGAACAAGAACTGATGCTACATTTCCTGCAACATTACGCCAAGTTACCTGCTGATCAACGGTTAAAAGCGTTGGATGGCTACTTTGGTATAGGTTCTGGACAGCTCGATGTGGCGGCGCTTCGCACTAAGCTTGAAAGCTTGTATCAAGCGACTCAATTGTCTGATGAAGTGGAACGTTTAGCCTGGATGGGTAAATCTGTAGACGATTTTAAAGCAAGCGAAGATCCGCTGATCCAATATGCTGTCGCAATGTATGAAACTGATATTGCATTGGAAACCAAAGACAAAGAACACAAAGGTAAGCTGGCAGTGGCCCGCCCTGTGGTGATGGAAGCTATTATTGCCTTTAATAAAGCCAATGGTAAGCCGGTATATGCTGATGCGAATAGTACGTTGCGTGTCACTTATGGTTCTATCAAAGGTTACCAACCCAAAGATGCTGTGTCTTATCAGCCATTTACCACCGCAGCTGGTATTTTGCAGAAACAAACTGGCATAGATCCATTTGATGCTCCACCAGCTCAGGTCGAAGCGTTAAAGAAAGGCGATTTCGGGATTTATAAAGATGCTGTCTATAACAATCTGCCGGTTAACTTCTTAAGTACAGTGGACACCACAGGCGGGAACTCAGGTTCGCCGACACTGAATGGTAAAGCTGAATTAGTAGGTTTGTTATTTGATGGTGTGATTGAAGGCATCATAGGCAACTGGGACTACGACCCGGCTAACAACCGTTCTATCCATGTCGACAGCCGTTATATGCTGTGGCAAATGGAAAAAGTAGATGGAGCGACTAACCTTCTGAAAGAAATGGAAATTGTGAAGGAATAATCCGTAGGGGCGGGGCTTGTCCCCGCCCGTCTCAAATTTTAATCAAATCTTTTGGGGGCTTGTCCCCGCCCGTCTATTGATACCGTGGTGCGTATAGAAGGGCCGGGACAAGCCGCTGCCCCTACGTCCCCGCCCATTTTAAGGGGTCACAGTAAATTTTGTAGCCCCTAACAATTGCCCCGAATCTGTCACCACCCGAATTTTCCATTTACCCACAGCATCGTGTGGGAACTGTTGTTTGCGCGTCCAGGCTCTGTAGCCTTCTTCCCTTCCGCCAGCAATATTCAGCTGAATGCGTTCCACTGAATCACCATTGTGGATCCACTCATGATAAATCTGCTCTTTCAGACCCCGTGGTGCCCGTACTGAGGTATAGGCATATAAACCTTTTTGTAGATCTGCCAAGGATAACTCTGTAATAGCCGCGCCTGGTAAACGCTGTTCATAATCCATATGCTGGCTCAGTTGAATGTCGTTCAGGTTTAACACAGGGGCGGGGATCAGGCTGCGGCTAAACCAGATGCTGGTGGTCATTACCACTAACGTCAGGGTGAACAGGGGTAAACGCCAACGGCCTGGTTGCGCCAACAAAGGGCGGATACTGGGAATACTAAGCAAAGCAGATATAACCAAAGCCAAACCCAGACTTTGGGTGGTGGTCATAAAAAACAGCAGTGGCAAGACCACCATCAAAACGGCGAATAAAGAAAAGCAGTGATACACCAAAAATAAAGCACGTCGTTTTGTCAGCAGTCTGTTGTAGGCCGGATCAATCACTGCGACCAAAGCACAACAAACCAACAATACAGTGAAAACGGCCTGGGGCTGGTCCCAGTCTGTGGCCGCCAGAAAAAATGGTAAGGCAAAAAATAAGCTTTCCTGATGTAGTAACTGGGTGACCAAATGGGTAACGTCTTTTGATAACGAAATACCAAATTTACGCAGTAAACCTTTACGTAACCAGTACTCTCCCATCAGCCATACCCAGCCAACCACCATCAAAATGGCAAAAAACTGGGCAAATTGTTCACGGCGTTCAACTTGCCACAAACTGAATAAACCAGTGCAAAAACCAAATAACGCCACCAGGCCAGAATATTTTTTTGTTAACTCAATCAGCCAAAAAAAAGCACTTTGGATTTTCTGCATTCATTCCCCGTCAGTATTCATTCCTGTCCATCTGCGGCGGTTTGAATTCATTCTGCCGCACTATATGCTGTAAAGACCTGCTAAGGCAGTTTTGGTTGTAGATGGGTGAAGCTTCGACTTAATTTGCATAATCCACTGCTAAAACCGCCTTTTTCTGTGCCAGCTATTCTTAGTAACCCTGCTTTTGCAGTAATATACACCTCATTTCGTAGCCATCAGGGCCTCGATTGTTGAAGTGATAGAAGGGTTAAAGTTAGTGGATCAGAAAGTTCAGGTAAAACTTATCATACGCCGGGTGCCTACGCAGGCGGCTCTGTCTTGGCTGACCAAAGCCTGGGAATTGTTCCGTCAGGCGCCTTCAACCCTGATTGCTATGGTGGCTTTTACCACCATCTTAAGTTTATTGGCGCAACTGCATCCTGTGCTTGGTGTGATTCTGGTGCTGGCGAATCCATTTCTAACAGCTGGTCTTTATAAAACTATAGTGCTGTTGCAACAGCAACAAGCTGTCAATTTTCAGCTACTTTTTAGTGTGTTTAAAGAAGCGCGTTATCGCCGTACTTTTATCAGACTGGCTGGTGCTAACTTGCTGGCGAATATTCCGTTAATGCTGTTGGCTGCCCAGTTGCTGGAGCAAACTCAGGCTGGTGTAGTTGACCCTGTCACCATCTTTCTCTTTGCTGTTGTGCTCTGTCTGGTTTTTATGTTGTTTGCTTACGCTGTTGCTATAGCGTATTTCCTTAACGAACAACGTTTGCAGGCCGTTTTAATGTCTAGTCTAACGGCCTGCTGGCGTAATGTTGGTGCTCTCACTTTGTTTGGTATTTTGTCTGTGGCTTTGGGCATGTTAGGTATGGTCACTTTAGGTTTTGCTTTTATTGTCATAGTTCCTGTACTGCAAGTGGCATTCTTTTTATCTTTCAGTGCCTTTTTTGCTTTGCAGCTGGATGATTCAGCACCTGCTGTGCTGGAAGTATAAACATGACAGAGCCCCAGCCTTCGCAAGAACCAAAGCTTCTAACAGAGCAGGAATTGCGGCAATGGCTGTTGGGTTTGCTATCGCGCCGTGAATACAGCGCGTTGGAGCTGAAACAAAAGCTCAAACAAAAAGGTGCGTCGGCAGAACAAATTACTGAATTACTGGATTGGGCGCAGCAACGGGATTACCAGAACGAGTTACGTTATGCCCGTATGCAGGTCAATGCAAAGTTGCATAAAGGCTATGGATGGTTTTACATTAGCCAGTTTTGTGCGCAGCAGGGCATTAAAAAAGATTTACAACAGCAACTGCTGGAAGAATTAGATATCGATTGGTTTGAGGTCGCCACACAGGCGTACCGGAAAAAATATGCTGATAAACCCATAGCGGATTATCAGGACAAACTTAAACGGATGCGTTACTTACAAAGCCGGGGCTTTGGCAGTGACACTATCCAACTTGTATTTGCAGAGCTTAAAGAAGAGTAAGATATGTATATGACTTCGGCACAACTTCGCCGCGCTTTCCTGGACTTTTTTGCCAGTAAAGGCCACCAAATCG
>Ga0247725_1000248_pt1 | contig 52126 bp, 55 predicted proteins | sample OKSTACKMCFT3sol_FD_183021 | JGI IMG/M metagenome (GOLD analysis project Ga0247725, IMG submission 183021) | Subsurface sediment microbial communities from gas well in Oklahoma, United States - OK STACK MC-FT3-sol | ecosystem: Environmental > Terrestrial > Deep subsurface > Rock core/Sediment...
TTGCGCTCGTCGAGCGTCTTCAGCGGCAGCGCCAGGCCCAGCGCGGCATCGCGACCCATGACGTGGTCGCCGAAGGAGGTGGCCATGTGCCGACCAGGGCCGGCTGGCCGCACCACGCCGATTTCGACCAAGCGGCGCATCGCTTCCTTCGGCACGTCGTGGCCACCCGAATCGAAGTCGTCGGCGCACTCGTAAAAACGGGCCAGGGCCTTCATGTCGTCTGGCAGCAAGAAGTTGGCCGGCTCGGCCAGTGCTGGTGCGGAAGGAGCAGCAGCAAGTTCGCATTCCCAGAAATACCGCACCGGGAAGGCGCCCTCGTCGCGCGCCAGCATGAAGTCTTTGCCGATCGCGCAGCGGCGGCCCTTCGCGTCTACGCACATGGCTCGACGGTGATCTGGGGAAGCCAGCCGCGACTGCGCTTTGTTCACCCAGTCTTGGTAGGAGTGAAACTGTCCGGCCCACTTCGGCACCAACGAGCCTTCCGGCACGGCTCCAGCAGTATTTGTAGCGTCGATGTCGAGGCGCACCAGGCCGGCCACGTCCACGCCCGGCGACGGCGGCGCGCCGGCTTCGACGATCTCCATCACCTGGACGCGCTCATGCTTCTCGCCGGCCCATGGGAAAGTGCAGCCGACCGGGCCCACGGTGCCATGGTTTTCGCTGGTGAGCAGGACCGCCCAGCTGCGCGCAGGCGGACCGACCAGGCGCGGAGTAGCGGCAGCCGGCGACATGGTGCCGGGCATGGCGCCGGCGGCGCGGGTGATTGCTTGATCCATCACTTCTCTCCTCGATGTGTGCGGCGCGCGGGCTGCTGCGCCTGTTCTTTCTTGAGCTTGTTGCGCTGGGCCTCGGCGATCGAAAGCGCGGCCTCGACCTGGACGAGTTGCGCGTACAGGGAGCGCGCCATCTGCTCGTCGCTCTGGAAGGTGATGCGCAGCTGCTCGAAGGTCATCGGGCGCTCCCGTACAGCGCGCGGGCGGCGCGCTCATCGGCAGCTGCTTCGCTGCGCTGCACCTCGCCGACGATGACCAGGAAGACCAGCACGAAGGCCAGGGACTGGCCGAAGCGGCGCATCACAGCGGGCCTCCAAGCAGAATGGCTGCGGTGCACGCCGCGACCAGGCCCAGGACCTTGGCGCATTGCCACTTGATGGCGCGCAGCTGGTGCTCGCTCATGGCCGCCCCGCCGTTTCCCGCGCTACCTCGCGCATGCCGCTGATGGCTTTCTCGGTGGCCGCCTTGATGCGGTCCAGGTGCAGGCGCGCTTCCAGGATGGTGGCCAGCGGGCTGCGGGCCAGGTCGTCGACTGGCACGGTGAACAGCGTGAGCAGCTCGAACTGATCCGGCGCTTCCTTCACGGCTTGCAGGCGCTCCTGCGTCTTGATCTGGTCCCACAGCGGGAAATCCCGATCGTGCGAGCGGAAGAGGTAGACGACGCTCGACGGCGGCAGCGGGGTGCCGTCTTCGTCCCAGTCCAGGCGGCGCGCGGCCGGCGGCATGTCCTCGATGCGGCGCTTGAGGCCGCTGTTGTCGGCGGCAGGGACCATGCGCTCGGCAGCGGCGATCAGAAGTTGGTCGTGCGGGCTGGGGCTGGTCATTTCGTGGAGCTCCTAGGGCTGGCGGTTGCGAAAGATTTTTCGGTGGCCATGTCGTGGCGGTAGCGGCTCGAGTGCGCGTTCACCCGGCTCTGGCGAACGGCCTCACGGTCGGCCGGCGTCATGGCCAGCCAGTCGGCGCTGGGCGCGCGGCGGGTGCGCTTTTTCATGATTTCGCCTCCCCGCCCAGGGCTTCGACCAGGACGGCCAGCAGCTTGGCCAGTTCGCCCGACATCAGCGCGAAGTCGCTGTCGAAGCGCTCTTCGGCATTCGCCGCCGGCGCCTCACCTTCCTTGATCACGTCGAGCGGCTTGATGCCCTTGATCGCCAGCGAGTCGGTCAGAACGAAGCTGATGCGGTCGTTCCAGGTCATGGCCAGGCGGGTGCACTGCTTGCCCGCGGCGATGTGGCGCCGCACGTCTTCCGGCTCGAGGGTATGCGACTTGTAGCCGATCTGGGCCCGGCTCTCGCCAGTGGCGCGCAGCGTGGCATCGCGGTCGATGGTGAATCCGTGCGGCGCCTCGTCGGCATCCAGCCAGCCGGTCATCACGGCCACCGGCGAGCGCTGCACGCGGAGCGACTCCAGCGGCATCTTGTCGACCGTCTTGAGCAGCAGCTTGACGACGTCGTCGGCTTTTGACGGGCTTGCCGCATCCACCACCAGCCAGCCATTCTTCGGGTCGATCCATACCAGCGTCGTGCGGGAAACGGAGAACGCCTTCGGCAGCATCTCGTCCGCGGCGCGCTCTTTCAGCTCGCGCATTGCCTTCTTCCCGGGCGGGAATCCCTGCTGCTCTTCCATCTCGGCCGCCATCGCCTTGGCGCGCTCGTTCACCGCCGCGCCTGGCAGAATCTTCTTCTGCGTCTTGAGGGCCAGTAGGAACTGGCCAGCCACCTCGTGCACCAGCGCGCCGTCGGCGCCGCGTGGACGATCAAAGCCCTGGCGCAGCATCTCGTTGCTGGACGCCGGCGCGAAAGCCAACGGGAGAAGCGCGCTGGCCAGCTGGTGGGCCGTCATCGGCCAGGGGGAGGGCAGGCGGTACACCTGCAGGTTGCGGAAGAACATTGGCGGATCCTTTTCGTGTCGGCGCGCGGCCAGTTAGCGGGTTGGTACGAGAGTCACACCCAGGGCACCGGCCTCATAGGCGGCGTCGAGCAGCGCGTTGCGATCACCGATCGCGGTGTAGGTCGTGGTGCCGGCGGCGGTGCGGGCGGTAATGCGGAAGCACATGGCGATCTCCTGGTCGTAGCGGGTAACGTTTCAGTGCCAAAGCCCGGTCATGCCGGGCGATGGATGCTGCGGGGCGCTGCTGGGGTCAGGCCAGCCGCACCAGAGCAGGGCGCGTCTTGAAGTTCGGCTTGCCGTCGGCAGGCTTGATCTCGATCCAGTCGCCCTTGGTGGTGGAGTGCGTGGTCACGACAGTGCCGGCACGCTCGACGCCGCGGATGGTGGTCGCCACGACGGGCTGGTTTTTCTTGAAGCTCATGGGTTGCCTTTCGGTTTGGGTATCGCCCTGGCGCCGGGCCGGCGGCTCGAAATCGAGCGGGTAGGGTTGAGGGCCGCGCGCTCGTCGCGCTCCTCGGTCAGCTTCTGGATGGCGGCGCGCACGATCGCGGCCATGGTCGCGAACTCGGTGCTCGGGTGCGCTCCGTAGAACTCGGTCACGCCGCGGCGGCCGGCGCCGTACCCGACCGTGACCGAGTGCTCCTCGAGGTCATGCCGAATGTTCAGCAGGTGCTTGATGGCCAGGGCGCCGGCGGCGCGCGGGTGGCGGCGCCACTTCGGCAGGATCTCGCTGGTGCGGATGCCGTTCCCGCTGCCGGCCGCGCCGGTCATCAAGTAGACATTCGAATCGATCGACAGGCCCAGGCCGCCGGGCGTTGAGGTGCGCGCGCGCAGGTCGAGCCGCGCAATCTCGCGCTCTTCGGCGATTGCCTTCTTCAGGTAGTCCTGGTCGCATTGCTGGGTCATGCTGGCACCGCGCTCGCATCAGTCGACACGACCACCTCATAGCGGCTGTACTTTTCACCGCAGAACGGGCAGAACGTGAAGATCATGTTTTGCAACTGCGTCTTGCGCTTCATGCCGCCTTTACGCAGCGGGAAATCGGCGACGGCCTCGATCTTCATGCATCCCTTCTGCTCCAGCTCGTCGCCCAGGATGAGCGCGTAGCCGGTCAGGGACACCTCGTGCGCCTCGGCCTCGGGGCTCATCTCCTTGAAGCGGGTGAGCAATTTGTGTTCGATTTCAGTCTTGCAGTTGCATGCCATGGTTGATCTCCAGTTCTGCGGCTCGGGAGGTGCTGAGCTCGCTGTCGATGGAACGAGTATCACATACGTGTTTAAGAAAATCAACACGAACGTGATTTTTCCGTTAAAATTCTTTCCGACAGTCGAGTCTGGCTGTTTGCACGCCTGGAGCAGGGAGGGGAAACCGCCGACGCCCAGGTCTAAGAGCCAAGGACGTCCGGCAGGGGCACAGCGTGGGTGGGTCGTAGAGCGCGCCGGGGGCAGGTGGAAACACCTGGATAGTCTGCGAACAAGCGAAAGTGTCCGAAGGCGAAAGCATGGGATGCGGTAGCTCTCCACACAAGCCGATTTCTTGTCGGCCTATAGGGAGGGTTACGCTCTGGAACCGAGGCTCTGCTGGGATAAAACGAAACCACAGACCCTAGAAGATCTACCTGAACAGCCAAGAACAGAACCTGAACAGTACCTTTACAGGGTGCGTAGGAAAAAAGGCCCGGAAATGTCGCAAAAATTGACGCTGGCGCGCTACCTGGAGGGTAGGGGATCGGTAAAGTCGCTAACCCGCATCGAGGCGGAGGCCTTTGGCGTGCCGTACCCGCTCATCTCGGGCTGGCCGGCGCGCTACGGCGATACGGAGATCACGCCGGCCATGCTTGAGGACCTGGCGCAGCGCATCGCGAGCGCACGCCGGTCGACGGCAAGCAAGGCGCTTCGCGGGCTGGATGGTGCTGGGCGAGTTCCGGATCCGGTTGCGGGGGAATGCTCGACGGAGAGCAGTCCATCGCGTCAGTCTATTCCGGCTGCGCATTCAATGGCGGTGTCGCATTTCCCTGGATTTGCATTGCGCCTAGCGCGGCGCCGCCCCTTGCATTCGATAAACCCTACCAGGGCATCAAGCCTGATCACGAGCCCACTCAGCAAGGTTCTGAGCTAAAGCCGCCGTATCGTCGTTCGCAAATTGTCGAACACCAGACGCCTCGAGCTTAGCCAGAAAATCAGAGCTGCGTTCCCTTATGACCACATCCTCTTGACTCGCTGCCGGAGGTAGAACTACAAATAGCGCTGGTGTATCGCTGCGCTGAGCTAGCCTATGGGCTGTGGTCACTTCAAGATTCGCACGAAAAATATGCCGCTCGACTGTGGAAAAATTGCTGTATCTCGCCGATACTACCGATCCAAAGCTTCGACCATTATCGAAAGCTATCCTTAGTTCTGTGTTCTTGAGGCTAAGACTGCGATGTGGTACTAAGATATGTTTTGGCGCCTGGAGTTGGTCAAGAGCAGCCAACATCTGGCTATATGCCCAGTCGTCGTCAAGTCGATCTTCACGATCTTGCGGTTCCACCCAAATAATCGAGGCATGTCGTTTCAGAAGTTGAGTTAATTCGAAATCGACATTATCGGCAGAGAAGTAACCGCAAAAATTAAGTCGGACATGGGGAGAGCCAGAATCAATATTCCGCAAATTTCTATTGAATGAACGCGATATCGAGCGCTCGCATCCCTCAAGGAGTATCTGAAGATCAATGGAGTTTGTATTATCTCCATAAATCTTCGAAAGCTTTGCGAAAGACGGAATAAGCGTTACATGGACTGCATCGTCACCTTCAATAGAGGCGACTGCACCAACAATAAACTCCTGTTGACTTCCCAGATCAGGTCGAAGCACGAGCGTCGCCCAGGTGCCTGTTGAGAGCGGCTCGGATGCAGGTGTTGTCCGCTTAAGTAGTTCGGTGAAATTCATCAGATTAGCTTTCCACAGCTCTCCGTGTAGGTCGAACCGCTCACTCGCTCATCCATGTATTGTACAATGGTCTCAGAGCTTTCGTCGTCCAACAGGCCAATTAAACTGGATTTAATTTCCTCCGCAATTTCTGCCCAAATCGCTTGAGTTCGCTCATGCTCCAAAATTGCTTCAGCGATCCAACCGCTCAGTTCATTAACAGAGAGTTCTTCGCGAGTAATGTCGAGCAACTGATTGCGAGCTCGGTTGTCGGGCCACGTCATGTGCCAATGCAGGCCGCCACCTACGCATCCTTGATCTATAGCCATATACTTCAGATCATCGATATAAAGAAAATTTCCTTCATGACGGTCATTATTCCCAGTGACGTGATCCACGCTGGCTAACGCTTTACAGAATAAACTCCGGTAAAATGCTTTCGCTTGCTTCGATGAAAATGTTGATAGTCGTCGAATATAGCTAAATGGTTTGGTATTCTGTTCTAGGCTGGTAACCCACGTAGCCACTAGGCCTGTAGCCGGATCTTGGAAATCATTTATAGAAGAGTGAACCCCCGTAAGATGCCTAGGCTCTAACAATAGAATTCCTGCGTTTGACGGTTGGGCAATGCGACGTGCCTTGTTCGCGATGAAGCCAATAACTTCATTCGCTAGTCCGCACGTCTCGGGCTGATAGAGTTTAATTACCGCATCTGAAGCGTATTTCTGTCCAGGCCAGACAATTCTGCCCACAAAAAGCGGCTGAGCTCCGCCAGCCCCTAGAACGTGCATATCGCTTGAGAAGCCGCGATATGAATCGGATGTGAGTATTGGGAGCATGTCTTTATAATTTAAAAGTTAGACATCGTGCGATTGCGACTATTTGCTGGCTAGGGTACTGCGAGTACATTCTTGCCGTTCAACGTCAGGTGCTGGATCTCCCCGGTCGACACGACACCAGTACAGCTGGCCGACATCGGCACCTCGGCGCCGAAGCCGTTCCTGAAATGGAACGAACCGCGCTGCCAGGCAAAGTAGAACTCGTCCCCCTTGCCATGATTCTTGGCATAGGGCGGCGTCTCAGCGCCGCCGTAGTCGGCCAAGCCGGCGATGCGCTGCTGACAGGCGAGCAGCGCTGCCGAGACCGCGCGGTCGTGAAGCTTGCTCTCGCTGGGCACGACAAGTCGATAGACGATCAATAGCACGAACACGACAATTGCTGAGATCGTCACCATGCCAAACCAGTCCATCGCGGACCATTTGGGTCTCACAGTGGCCGTCGGCGCGGCAGCCACGAATTGAGCATGCGCTGCTGGCCAACCATGCGTGGTCGTTCGCACAGGCTGCGCGGCCAGGGTCGTATGGCAGCGCGGGCACGCGGACAGTCCCGAGACGGATATGTGAGCCTTGCAGCCTGGGCACTGGATCGATGCCATGTCGTTCGCCTTTCGCGGCATCTAAGCGTGCCGTTTCGCTCGCGCGAGTATAGCTGCTGCTGAGTTGCAAAAAACTCACCAACTATTTCCGGACCAGTTCCGCTAGAACGGGAGCTCTTCCTCTTCCTCCGGCGGCTCGCTTAAGTCCACGATAAAGCGAGAAACTGCAGCAGCGTCCAAGTGCGCGAGTAAGTCGTAAGTTTCGAATGATGCGTAGGCGCGCGGGTACGCTCCTTCAGAAACCAGCATAATCCCAAGAGGCGGAAGGTATGGCGATAGTCTCGAAATCAGTTCGTCGCCAGCGCCAGGCCGAACCCAAGCGTCTTCCGGGAAGGCCACTGCGAGTCGAACGCCTTTCAATTCGACTAGCGCAACATCGACCTTCATTCGACCCTCACCAGGCGCCGGCCAGGCTGATAGACCACGCGACCGACGATCTCACACTCACCGCTACGTACGTTCACCGTTTCATGATCAGCGTTCATCGAGTGCAAATACCACTGACCGCCACGGTGCAAGAGTTGCTTGACACAAGCCTGGCCTTTGAAATTCACAGCGAAAATGCCTTTGTGCGTCGGTGTCTTGTCCAACAGGTTGACGACGATGCTATCTCCTGCGGAGAGCATTGGCTCCATGCTGTCGCCCTGAACACGCACGGCAATAAGGGCTGCAGGCTGGAGCCTCATTTCCTCTATGTCCCTGCGAGGCATGTACATGACTCCGTCCTCCTCAAGTTCCGGAACTGTGTCGAAGCCGGTAATTCCGGCTCGCAGCTCGATAGTGACCCGTCGAATCGCGACCGAGTCAGGGTCGTCGCCGACCTGAACGCGTAACGACGCTGGTTTGAAGGGAGAGTCGGCTGAAGGAGAAGAAGCTGGAGTTTCAAAGGGCGTGGCGCCAGCTGGCTGCGCCTCCCCCTGGCCATTTGCAAGCCACATAGGATCGACGTCAAGCGCTGTCGCGATATCGAGAATCCGACGTGCAGTCTGACGCAGGCCGGATTCGAGATTGCCAATAGTGCTCTGCGTGACGCCGCTCAGCTTCGCCAGCGAAGCTTGCGTCAGGCCCTTCTGCTCACGAGCCCATGTAAGGCGTTCCGCCAAAGTTTTCATATATCACGATTGTAATAAACAATCCAATCACGTTGGTGTTGACTCTCTAAACACGAACGTGATATTGTTTGTTCATGGACACCCAAAAAATCACAGCAGACCTTCTCGCGTCTGGCCTGACTCAGCAAGAGTTGGCTGACTTGGTGCCGTGCGGCCAATCCACTATCGCTGCATACCTGTCAGGCACTCGCGGTTCGCGACCTTCCAAGCAGATCGGCGACCGCCTTGAAGAGCTGCATGCCGAGCGCTGCTCGGAGTCCGGCGTGCTGCGTCGCCGAGTGACCGACGGCGAGCCGGTCTCTGACGGCGGCGCTTAAGAGTTGGATGTGATCGACGGCAGTTTGCATGGCGAGTTGTCGTTGTTGAGTGAACCGCCCCGGCTTTCGTGGAGGCCGGTTAGTGTGAGTCAGGCCGGGATGGCGCGACTGCTCAGTTGCTTGTAATAGTTTGCCTCAGCTTCGGCTGGCGGTATATAGCCGAGTGGTTCGAGCAGGCGGTGGTGGTTGAACCAGGACACCCATTCCAGTGTGGCCAGTTCGACGGCCTCACGCGTTTTCCAAGGAGCTCGGCGGTGGATCAGTTCAGCCTTGTAGAGCCCGTTGATGGTCTCGGCCAGGGCATTATCGTAACTGTCGCCCTTGCTCCCCACAGACGGTTCGATGCCGGCTTCTGCCAGGCGCTCGCTGTACTTTATCGACACATATTGCGAGCCCCTGTCGCTGTGATGGACCAGCTCGTTCCGCTCGGGCTGACGCGCGTACAGTGCCTGCTCCAACGCATCGAGCACGAAGTCAGTACGCATCGAGCTGCTAACGCGCCAGCCGACGATGCGCCGGGCAAAGACGTCGATGACGAAGGCCACGTAGACAAAGCCCTGCCAAGTCGAAACGTACGTAAAATCGCTGACCCACAACTGGTTCGGCCGCTGCGCCTTGAACTGGCGGTTGACGCGGTCGAGCGGACATGGCGCCTTTGCATCGGCAACCGTCGTGCGCACAACTTTGCCGCGAAGGACGCCTCGCAGCCCGGCCTTGCGCATCAGGCGCTCCACGGTGCAGCGAGCCACATCCGTTCCTTCACGCCGCAGCTGGCGCCAGACCTTGTCGGCACCATAGACCTGCAGGTTTGCCTGCCAGACCCGCTCGATGTCGACGCTCAGTACGTCGTCACGCTGGACTCGTGCACAGCGCAGTGCGGGGTTACGCTGCTGCGCCGCGTAGCGCCAGTAGCCCGACGGCGCGACCTGCATCACCCGGCAGATCGGCTCGACACCGTAGGCATGGCGGTACTGGTCGATAAATGCCCTCACGGCTTGAAGCGGCGGTCGAGCTCCGCCTGGGCGAAAAACGCACTCGCCAGACGCAGGATCTCGTTTGCCTTGCGCAGCTCGCGCACTTCTCGCTCCAGCGCCTTGATGCGTTCTTCCTCGGCAGTGGTCGGTCCTGGACGCTGGCCAGTATCACGCTCTTGCTGGCGTACCCAGCGGCGCAGCGTCTCTGGCGTGCAGCCGATCTTGGCCGCGATCGACGTAATGGCCGCCCATTGCGATTCGTACTCGCTGGCAGCCTCGCTGACCATGCGAACAGCGCGCTCGATGACTTCGGGGGAATACTTAGGTTGCTTCTTCATAGCTCCATTTTCTCAAAGAATGGAGCCTCTACAAAACCCGGGGCGGTTCAGACCGCGCCGTCCAGTAGTCGATGACCTGTACTGCTTATAATTTGACGCCCGCGCGGCAAGTACAACCGATTGGCTACTCCCTTTCGTGCTGATGCGAAAGGAAGCATCGCTGACGATGCGGTTCCAATTGTCGCTCAGGCCTGTGCAAAAAAGTGGGAGTGCTATCTCAGCGGCGGGAGCTGGCGCAGCGGGCCGTAACGGAGCGGTAGCCACGGTCGAGTTGGCCAAGCATTCGGCATCGGTCAGGCGTACCACAGGTACAAGGCCAAGCTGGATGCAGAAAACGACTTCATTGCCGACTGGTTGATATGGCTGACGAACAACCAGCGCAATTGGGGCTTCGGGCTGTGCTTCTTGTATCCGCGTAACGTAAATGGCTTTAAATGGACCATAAACGAGTTTACAGGATTTATCGCGAGCTTGAACTGAACTTGCGGATCAAGCCACGCCATCGTCTCGTGCGCGAGAAACCTCTGCCTTTGGCAGTGCAGGTCGCCATCAACCGAAGCTGGTCGATGGACTTCATGCATGATCAGCTCTCCGACGGGCGCCGCATCCGCCTGTCCAACGTGATGGATGGCTTCAATCGGAAAGGCTTGGGAATCGAGGTCGACTTCTCGCTGCCATCTGAACGTGTCATCAGGTCACTGGATCGGATTATCGAATGGCGCGGCGACCGAATGCAATCCGCTGTGACAACGGTCCGGAATACTTTATCGCCGTGACCATGGCTTGGGCTGCCAGACGAGGAATCCGCATCGATTTCATCCAACCCGACCAGCCCCAGCAAAATGCTTATGCGGAGCGTTATAACAGGACAGTTCGGTACGATCGGTTGGCGCATCACCTGTCGAGACGCTCGACGAAATCCAGGAATTTTCCACACGTTGGTTGTGGACCTACAATCATGACCGGCCGAACGTGGCCCTCGGCGGTATCACGCCCGAACAAAAACTTGCACTTGCCGCTTAACGTCTACTTTTAGCGTGCTCTAAAAATGGGGGGATTACCCCCCCCCCCCGATTACGTTTCTTGGTGATCAAAATTAGACAGGCAGCGTTCGTAATGAGAGCTACTGCTCCAACGCTCATCATCAAAGCAGATTCGGGATCGCTGCGAAAGGAGACGCGTCGACCCATTTCACTCAGCGCACCTAGTGCGAGGACAAGCTGAAGCCACCCAGCCACATGGGCCGAATGAGTTTTTAGCGCAGCCGCGCGCCCAACCGCGTATAACGCTAAGCCATAGACGGCTGCGTCGGCGAACATGTCGAGCGAATCGGCTACTAATCCTGCGGATTCTGCAATTAACCCCCATCCGAGTTCGACCACGAACATTACAGCATTTATAGGCAGCAGCAGTAACGTTTTCGCCTCTGACGCGTCTCCCGCTTTATCGGAGCCTCTAGTCGATTGGGACATGTCTGGTCGGGAACCAAGCAGGTGGGCGCCCAAGTCTAAGCGTGTCAGCTTCGACAATATAGGATCGATGTTTCCCGAGTGTGCTACGTGGAGCTGCCTTGCCGAGAGATCGAAGTTGAGCGAATGAATGCCGTCGACATCTGCTACCGCCATGCGGATCATGTTTTCCTCAGACGGGCAGTCCATTTTCGGTATTGCGAGCGTGCTGATCGTGCGTTGTACGGTAGAGCGTGGCTCAGCCGGACGTGAGCTGCGAAGCTCCACGCCCAGTCGCAAAGGTTGAAGAACGTCGAGAAGGACATCTGCGCTCCCATGGTGGAGCACTATGACGGTTCGGGTATTGAGGTCGAAGGCGAAATGATCGATGTCGTCGATTTTGCCCAACGAAATTCTGGGGCGGGCTAACGAGTGCCGCGGCCACGACGAGAGTACTCGACATAATGGTAATAATGTCCGGACTTTGTCATAAATTTCACATTTTTTTTATTAATCTGAGTTAGCAGGGTCTGGCTCGACTGCCTACCTGCTTGGAGTGGCATTGCTGCGCCTGTAGTCCCGGCCGCAGTATGCGCTCGTCGCGCGGCAAGTGTGCCGGCAGCGGCTTGCGCTCGGCCTTGCAGTGCAACGCCATCTCTGCCGGCGCCTGTGCTTTGGCCACCGCCACCTCGGTTTCGAGGTCTTCGAAAATTAGATTTCCGCTGGCAATTTGCAGGTTGAGTTTCTCGGAGCGGCGGCCAAACTGCATGCGCCGTAGCTCGGCCAGAACCATCTTGAGGTGCCCGATTTTGGCGGAGTGGCCGAATGGTTCAGCGGATAGCTGTGACGCCCGGGCTTCGCTGACCAGCAGCATTGTGTTGAAAGCGGCGATATCGCCGGGCAGGTGGGCGGCGTCACACGTGCGGCCCAGTTTACGCGGATCGTGGCACGTTTACAAGCTCGACTGGGAACGCCAGATGCGCTCGGGCCGTTACCAATCGATTTCTTCCAATTGCAGCGAGAGCTGTATTCTGTCTTCGTCACCATGCCTTCACTAGTCTGGGCCCAGGCGAGGCGGTCGTGCTCAAGTCGCTTGCACAGCACGCACAGATCATTGCAGTCCATCACAGATTGGATAGCGTCGTTCCTCGAGCGTCGTCTACCCAATGTGAGACGAGATAACGAATCATCCGGTGCGACGGTCATATGACAGACGAGTATGCTCTTTCGAGGACGCGTAATTGAACCGAAAAAATTAGGAGAAAAAATGAACAAGGAAATATGTGCATGGGGACCGCGTACGATAGCGGCGCTTGTGTTCGGTCTGGCATGCGTCGCCAGCGCTGGGAGTGCAATCGCTGCAGATACGCTGTACGTCTACGGTCCCGGTGGCCCCGCGCCTGCGATGAAAGAAGCCGCAACGGCATTCCAACGGAAGCATGGAGTCCAGGTCGAGGTGACTGCCGGGCCTACGCCAAGCTGGATCGACAAGGCCAAGCAGAACGCCGACGTCATCTACAGTGGTTCCGAAACAATGATGACCGACTTTGTCGTGGCGATGGAAGGGCGCATCGACGAGCAGACAATTACGCCACTGTACCTGCGTCCGATGTCGATCCTTGTGAGACCAGGAAATCCGCAACGCATCAACGGATTTCGAGACCTGCTCAAGCCGAACACGAAGATTCTCGTGGTAAATGGTGCAGGCCAGAATGGCGTCTGGGAGGACATTGCCGGCCGTAAGGGCGATATTCGCACGGTACGTGAGCTGCGCAGCAATATCGTCAGCTACGCTCCGAACAGCGCTGCGGCCCGCACCACTTGGATCGAAAAAACCGATATCGACGTCTGGCTGATCTGGAATATTTGGCAGGTGGCGAACCCGAAACTGGCCGACACCGTGCCGATCGAACCAGACTATGCGATCTACCGTGACACCGGTGTCGCGTTGTCACAGCAAGGCGTCAAGAATCCGCTGGCCAAGAAATTCGTAGACTTCCTGCAATCAAAAGACGGCGCGCAGATTTTTGCAAAATTGGGTTGGAAAACGTAATTGATATCCGGGACGAAGGGGGCGGCCACATGGCGTCCCGTGTCCAAAAACGCACTGCAATCTTTATCGCAAGCTGAACGCAAGTGGCGGACTCGCGCTGTTCGATGCAGATTACTGGCACTCATCCGTCTGCGCAAGACGACGCCGGTTTGGGAGGCTTAGTGGTTCAGGGACGGAAAGAAAAGAAGATGCGTTGGACAGCGCCTATCCAATCGAGGAGAGCGGCAGTTGACATTCGCCCTAGGTGCTCATCGGTAAATGAGACTGACTCGCCGTATCCAACTTGCCCAGCAACACTTAATTTTTGCATCAGGGAATGGTGTATGCCGTTCTCATAAACTGGCCTAAGATTAGTCGTAATGGCCTTATCGGACCTGTTTTTGCATGCTGACGATCCTGTCCAGACGACTTGCGAAAAATCTTCAGTAATCATCCTTAATATGGAGGCTCTGATGTTTCCAGCGACAACTGAAAAAGCGGAACGTAATACGTCAGCAGCAGCTATGCAGCGGTTCGACCAGCAGCTTCGAGAGAACATCGCGCGCATTAAAGGGGCAGACAGGCAAGCAATAGAGCAGCGCTTGAGCGAACTGGACCGTGAGTGGAATGTCGAGCGGGCGATCGAGCTCGAAGCGCCGACCATGATTCTTCTCGGTCTGGCGCTGGGCAGCCTGAGCAATCGTAAATGGTTCGCGGTGTCGGCGATGGCGGCGAGCTTGGTCATTCTGCACAACGTGCAGGGCTGGTACCCGCTACTGCCCGTTTTTCGTGCCGCTGGACTGCGTACCGCGGAGGAAATCGAACAGGAGCGCATGGCATTGAAGGCATTGCTAGGCGAAAAATCCACGCTCGCACACCCAATTCACTGAGGAGACGATCATGTTCGCAGCCACCGCGACGCAAGTATCTGGCCACACCTCCGCGCATCTGAATGAGCGGATTCGTCACGAAACGCAGGAACGGATCGCTGAATACGAGAGCGACGACAGGAAGGCCCTGATCACGCGCCGACTCAAGGAACTGGAACACGAGTGGGACATCGAGCGTACCCTTCAGACAAATTTTGCCACTCTCTCGCTCGTCGGTCTCGCGCTCGCGCTCAAGAGCGACAAGCGCTGGCTACTGCTGGCCGCCGGTGTTCCTACCTTCATGGTGCAGCACGCACTGCAAGGCTGGTGTCCGCCGCTCCCTGTGCTGCGCCGCCTCGGCGTGCGCACGGCAAGGGAAATCGCCGAAGAGCGCTTTGCACTGAAATCCTTGCGTGGCGACTTCGAGGCCGTCGAGCCCTCGCAGAATCCGGACGAGATCATCCGCGCGGTTCGCGCCTAGACCTAAAGCTAAACCATTCAGCAAAGAGAAGAAATAATGATTTTTCGCCAGTTATTCGAGCCTTTGTCGAGCACCTATACTTATCTTCTCGGCTGCGAAGAGACCGGTCAGGCAATACTGATCGATCCGGTGATTGTCAGCATGGAGCGCGACCTCGCCGAAATCGCGAAATTGGGGATGAAGCTTGCCTATACGGTCGATACGCATATCCACGCCGACCATATCACCGCTGCACTTGAACTGAAGCGGCGTGCCGGCAGCAGCATCGCCGCGCCTGCATATGATCGCCTTTCTTGTACCGATGTGGGCATCGAGGAAGGCGTACCGTTCCAGGTCGGGAGCCTGCTGCTGCAACCGCTGCACACGCCCGGCCATACCGATGGTCACTTCGCCTATCTGCTGGGGGACCGCGTGTTCACCGGCGACGCGCTGCTGATCGACGGTTGTGGCCGCACCGACTTCCAGAACGGCAGCGCCGATGCCTTGTACGACAGCGTCACCAATAAACTTTTCGTCCTGCCGCCTGACACGCTGGTTTACCCAGCGCATGACTATCAGGATCGCAGGGTGTCCACGATCGAGCAAGAGCGCAAGCGTAATCCACGCTTGAAGCAGGGCACCGACTTGGCGCGCTTCAGGGAGATCATGGGTGGACTGAACCTGCCATATCCGAAGTTTATCGACCATGCCGTCCCCGGGAACCGGCACTGTGGAGTATGTCCGGATGACTTGCCCGAGCACCTGGGGGAATATTGTCGCGAAATGACGGAGAGCCCCCAAGGGTGAACACTGCGTGCCGCCAAGGTACGGCAATGTAGCCGGGCGCATCTTTCTACCTATTGTTACGTGGAGGGGAAATGATGAAAACCAATGTGGGAAGCTTGGACCGGAGTTTACGGGTTATTGGCGGCGCGACGGCCATGGGCCTTGCCGCCACAGGTCTCATCGGCGGGTGGGGGTGGTTCGGAGCCGTGCCATTGCTGACAGGCCTGGTACGCTTTTGTCCGGTATATTCGTTGCTTGGGATTAACTCGTGCAAGTTGCCAGCAGGCGGAACAAAATCCAGTGGGTAGAAGTGTCGCCGATCGGCCGAAACGATACGTCTGATCGATGTTTGGCCTGCCCCATGACATCACCACGTTTGACAACGCTGTCTTGTGATCTTTGGAGCAGTTCGTGAGGGCGTGCGGCAGTGTTCAGGATATACCTAGACCTGGCGCCCACGTCATGCAGGAATGAGGAATGGCGAGGCAATTCATGCATTGCTGTTTCCGATCATTAAAGATCCTTTTCGCGGCCGGCCTCTAAGCTGCTTCGGCGGAAGGCCGACCGTGGCCAGTACGGCCTTCACTTGGAAATTTCACATGTCATTAGTTGATGGCGCCATTTCCTGAGGGCATCAAAATCATCACATTATTTGGCCGGTTTACAGCGGCGAAGCACAGTCAAGCAAGCCTACAATCGAGCTAGAAACACAGGATGGGATACCAGTGTTTTTGTCGAACTACGAGGCGCCCCTTCCTGTAGGGACAATTTGTCCAGTTGTAGTCCCATCTGCACTTGCGTTATTGTGATGATAGTTTGGAAATGCACCCAATCACGTGCTTCGATAGGATGTCGGTCATTTCAGCTTGTGTATCGCTCATGCCGATATCCCTGCTGTAGCCAAGCATGATGCGTGTCGCTTTCAAGATTTAGGCAACAGATTGCCTTTCCACCAATGAGAAATCACCCATGTTTGAGCTTCCGTCGGCCTTAGTGCTAGCACGTGTGCAATTTGCATTCACAGTCAGCTTCCATTTCCTCTTCCCAGCAATAACTATTGGACTCGCCAGTTACCTGGCCGTGCTGGAAGCACTATGGCTCAAAACGGGGAAATCGGAATACATGGACCTGTTTAAATACTGGGTCAAGATCTTTGCGCTGGTATTCGCCATGGGGGTCGTGTCCGGCATCGTCATGTCTTACCAGTTCGGCACAAACTGGGCCGTGTTTTCCGACCGCGCCGGTCCGGTTATCGGCCCCCTGATGGCCTATGAAGTGTTGACCGCCTTCTTTCTTGAAGCAGGTTTTCTTGGGGTGATGTTGTTCGGCATGCATCGTGTCGGCAAGAAGCTGCATTTCCTTGCCACGCTGATGGTCGCCCTGGGTACCTTCTTCTCGGCGTTCTGGATCCTATCGGTCAACAGCTGGATGCAGACCCCGGCCGGGTTTGAAATCAACGCCGCCGGGCAGTTTATTCCTGCGGGAAGCTGGCTGGATATTATTTTCAATCCCAGTTTTCCCTACCGACTCGCGCATACCGTGTCCGCCGCCTACCTCACTACTGCGTTCATCGTCGGAAGCATCGGCGCCTTTCATTTATTGAAAAACAACGGCAATCCACGAGCCCGGATCATGTTTTCGATGGCGATGTGGATGGCGGCCATCGTCGCGCCGCTGCAGATTTTCATCGGCGACATGCACGGTTTAAATACGCTCGAGCATCAGCCTGTCAAGGTCATGGCGATGGAAGGCCATTTCCAGAGTCACAAGGAAGGCGCGCCTTTGATCCTGTTTGGCATTCCGAATTCGGCGTTGAACCGCGTCGATTACGCAATCGAGATTCCCAAGGCCTCGTCATTGATACTGAAGCACGACCCGGATGCTCCGTTGGCGGGCCTCGATACGGTTCCTCTCGAGAACCGTCCACCTGTCGGAATCGTGTTCTGGTCATTCCGCGTCATGGTAGGACTGGGTTTTTTGATGGCCGGCCTCGGAATGCTGAGCTTGTATGCCCGGTATCGTGACAGATTGTACGTGTCGCGTCCGCTACTGAGATTTGCCGTCGCAATGGGGCCATCTGGCCTGATCGCTGTACTGGCAGGATGGGTTACAACCGAGGTTGGTCGCCAGCCCTGGACGGTATATGGCCTGATGCGCACAGCCGATTCTGCCTCGCCGCTTGCGGCTCCCGCAGTGGCGTCCTCACTGGCCGCCTTTGTGGTCATTTATTTCCTCGTGTTCGGGGCTGGCGTGCTCTATATATTCAAGCTGCTGTCCAAACCGCCTGTCTCCCATGAGCCGGAACTACCGGACTTGCCGGTACGAACGGCAGGCATCACGCCGGCGCCAGCCATTCCACATTCTTCCACCCACATCCCAAGCTGAGTGTTCCATGAATCTTGATCTGACAATTGTGTGGGCACTCATCATTGTGTTTTCGGTCTTCGTCTACGTGGTGATGGATGGTTTCGACCTGGGAATCGGTATTCTTTTTCCATGTTTTCGGGTGGGCATCGACCGCGACACGGCGATGAACAGTATTGCACCAGTGTGGGACGGGAATGAAACCTGGCTCGTCCTGGGCGGGGGCGGCCTGCTTGCTGCCTTCCCGTTGGCCTACGGGGTAATTCTTTCCGGCTTGTATGCCCCGATTATCGCCATGTTGCTGGCGCTCGTGTTCCGGGGCGTGGCATTCGAAGCGCGATGGCGAGATCCTGCCCACCGTCCAGCATGGGATTTGGCATTCACAGGAGGCTCATTCGTTGCGGCATTTTCACAGGGAATTATCCTTGGCGCGCTGCTGCAGGGGATGAAGCTGAGCGGGCGTGCCTATGGCGGCGGCTGGTGGGATTGGCTTACGCCCTTTTCGGTGCTGACGGGAATAAGCGTTGTCGTGGCCTATGCCCTGCTCGGCTCGACGTGGCTGATTTTCAAGACAGAAGGAAGTCTAAAGCAGCGTGCTACCCTTCTCGCCTGGAAAACGGGCGCCGGCACCCTGGCTGCGATCGTGCTCGTGAGTGCAGCAACGCCGTTCTTGCAAGGCGCTTATTTCGAACGCTGGTTCGCCTATCCGAACGTCCTGCTGGTGGCACAGGTACCGTTGCTGGTCGCGATTGCCAGCTATGCGTTCTATCGCAGTATGAAATCGGGCCGGGAACTGGCGCCTTTCCTGTTGACCCTGTTTGTCTTCTTTCTTTGCTTCCTTGGCCTTGGAGTAAGCATATTTCCTTATATCGTACCTGGCGCCCTGACGATCTGGGATGCGGCGACCGACCCGAGCAGCCAGGCTTTCATGCTGGTCGGCACGGTCATCATCATGCCGATGATCCTTGCCTACACGGCCTGGGCATACTGGGTTTTCCGCGGGAAAGTTGACGGGCAGGGCTACCATTGATGAAACCACCGACTACTGAGCGAAAACATCAGGAAGAAACGCCGGCGCCACTCGCGCTTCGTTTGCTCTGGATGGCGGGAATATGGGCCGGTAGCGTCGGTGTGCTTGCCGTGATCGCTCTGGTGATACGGTTTGTGCTGAAGAGCGCCTAGTGCGCACAAGCCTGGCAGAGTTTTGCGAGGCTACTTCGCGTGCGCGATCCGTCAGGTGTCCAGGATAAGCTGAGCCAGTAGATCGCGATCATTGGAGCCACAAGGAATAGAATTATCCTCAGCACGCCCTTAGTGCTTCATGTTTTTTGCACGGCGCACCATCCGGCGTGAAGTGCCACAGGGCCGAAAAAACAGTGCTATCTCTTTTTGCTTTCCCATACCCTGCTGGTGCAAGGGAGGGGCACACCCGACTGCTCGGCAGTGTTCCCCATCCGGGGGCGTCTGTCGATCCGCCACCAGCTGCGATCATGCTCGTGTTCTCCGCTCCCCTAAACCCCGTTTCAACCGGATTGAGCTGCGTGTCGAGGGGCAAGGGCGGATCCGCGCTTCAAGGGATCGGTCGCCGAAACACGTAAGAAATACCACGATGAACCTACTTCACTGTATGGGATCGAAGTGAACCGTTACGTTCTTGGGAGAAAGTCCGTGGCCTCAGGGAAAACCGCTCCGTAAGCAGGCTGGTGTGGCCTGCTCCGCTCATCGGGAACTGCATCGAACAGGCAACTGAAACGTCCGGTTCGATGCCGAATCCGATCAAAATACATCAGTCAAGCGGTTTTGAACCGGCCGCTTTCTGGTCGACGACCCTCGGGATATCCTTTGTGGGTCTCGGAAACTTACCCTTCAGGTCGTCCACTCCGGACTGCGGGCGGGCGAGTGCGCGCAAGTCGGCGCGTTGCTCCCGCTTCTTAGCCATATTTACTTTCAGCTGCTTGTCGCGTGCCTCACCCAGGCCTGGCATGATTTCACCATCCCGATTGAATGACCAGGCAAGCATGGCTTCACCCAACGGCATTTTGTCGCCTGGCATTCCCTGGTGTCCGGTATGCCAGACATGCCAAGTCTTGCCATAGCTGTTCATTTTCTTCTTCATCAGCGCGTGCTCGGCAGCTTCTGGCAGTCCCGGGGCAATGAGTTGTCCGGACAGGATTTCACCGTTGTGGGGATGCCAGTATTTCCGCTCCTCCTGCGGTAGCGTATTGAACAATTTTTCGGAAATAATATATTCCAGCCCATTCATGTTGGCGGTTTTCGTATTCCCGTCGAACAAAACGCACTGTGCGAAATCCTCGTTCATCTGGTGGCAGAAATGGTGTGCCTCCATCTGCATTTCCGGTTTGTCTTTCATCGGATGAAATCCATCCAGGTAAACATCGAATCCTTTTAGCGGGTAATTGCTTTGCAAGAGCTTCGCACCTGCCTCAAGCATCTTGGTATCGCCCTGTTTTCCCTCGCCTGCTGGTGATGTCTTGGGCGGCGACCCGGACTGCGCCATCGCCATGCATCCGCTTCCGAGTCCAACGACACAAATCACTGCGGCCATATATGCGGATAGTTTCATTTACAACTCCTTATGTTTAAAGATTCCTATGCGTCACTTTTGAGTAAATTATTGCGCTGCATACAAGCGAAGACGCTGAAGCATTGAAGGCTTGCGCTAATCTCGGATTAGCGTGGCCAGCGTGAACATTGTTTAAGGATTTGATATTATCCTACTGCATATCGATATGTGAGCGGCGCGCGCATGTGCCGCCTGAAATGACGGAGATACCAAGCCAATGTTGGCGTCGTTTTTCCTGAGCATCGTGACGAATGCGTGAGGTGTAGGGACGAGCGAAGGGGGGTGTACGGGGCTGCAAGAAGATCCTGCCAGACCAACGCACGCCCGTCGCATTAGCGTACGTCGCAGCGTGTTCAGGCTTCAGTAAAGGAAGGGCACCAGTTTTCTGACCTTTGCCTGATACGCGGGGTAGCCGGGATAACGTTCCACCAACCACTTTTCCTCACGTGTTGCTTTGTAGTTGAAAAAAATGCCTAGCAATAACGTCAATACGAGGCGCAAAAAGTTGGAGGCCAATAAGGCAATCCCGAGCGCAGCCAGCAACAAACCGAAATAGATAGGATGCCGGACGAAACGGTAGGTACCACTAGTGACGAGTTCTGCCGTGGGCAAGGGCCGGGAGAAGGGTGTGAGCGACTTCCCGAGCGCGACGGCACTGATGCCAAGAACCACGATTCCGATCAGAACAGCAATCGCGCCCGCGATGCGGAACATCATCGGCGCAGGCCAGGCGGCCCGACATGTGGCGCGAGCAGGAACAGTGCAAATAGCAAAACCTGGATCAGTACCCAGGCTTCGCCGCGACTGCCGAAGTGATTTCGAGTCATGTCATATCCTGTTTTCCCCAAGAGGCAGCGCGTCGATCGAGCCGACGCGCTTGCCATCTCAGCCTCAGGCCTGGGATGTCCGGGGCCGCGCCATCCATTCGCGGCCCTTGAGCATGCCATCCCAGTACAGTGCCGGAAGGATGTCTTTCTTCAGGTGCCAGGCCAGGCGCGATGGCTTGGTACCGTCGATCAGCCAGGGTGGGAAACTCGGCGCGAGCTTCCCGCCATAAGTGAATTCGGCCAGAACGATCTTGCCCCGTTCCACGGTCAGGGGACAGGAACCGTAGCCGTCGTAGCTCGCCGTCCCCTGGACCTTGCCCAGCTGAGCGAGGAGGTTATGCGCCACTACGGGTGCCTGCTTACGCGCTGCGGCGGCAGTCTTGGCGTTCGTCGTATTGCATACGTCACCAAGCGCAAATATGTTGTCGTAGCGCCGGTGCCGCAGGCTGGCAGGATCGACGTCGACCCAGCCCGCAGTATCGGCCAGGGGACTGCTGCGGAGGAAATCTGGCGCAACCTGGGGAGGAACCACATGGATCAGGTCGAAGTCCCTGACGACTGTCTGCTTGGCGCCGTCAGCACCGGTCCGGGTGAAGGTGGCGCGCTTTCGCTCGCCATCGATCGCGGTCAGGTTCTCGCTGAAGTTGAGTCCGATCCCATAGGCCTGCACGTATTCCATGGGTGCCGGCACGTAGTCCGCAACACCGAACAGCACCGCGCCTGCGGAGCAGAAGTCGATATCGATATCGTTCAGCACACCCGTACGCTTCCAGTGGTCGGCGGACAGGTACATTGCTTTCTGGGGCGCTCCAGCGCATTTGATCGGCATCGCGGGCTGGGTGAACAGGGCGCGGCCGCCGCGCAACTGGCGCACAAGTTCCCAGGTATAGGGTGCCAGGTCATAGCGGTAGTTCGACGTGACACCGTTACGGCCAAGCGCATCGGCCAAGCCGTCGATGCCCTGCCAGTCGAGCTTCAAACCGGGGCACACCACCAGGCTGCGATAGGCCACTTCGGTGCCGTCGGCGAGCACTACCGCGTTACGCTCCGGCGCGAACTCGGCAGCCGACTCCTTGATCCAGCGTACGCCGCGCGGCATGACAGAAGCCATGTCATGCGCAGTTGCTCCGGCCTTGAAAATTCCGGCTCCGACCATGGTCCAGCCAGGCTGGTAGTAATGGGTAGTGGCAGGCTCGACGATGGCGATGTCGATGCCGGGCAGCCGCGCCTGCAGGCTGGCGGCCACTGCGATCCCGGCCGCGCCTCCGCCGACGATGAGCACCTCATGGGATGTCGACATATCTACCTCCGGTCCGATTTTTCTTCGAGGCGTGGCGCGAGTGCGCCGAGATCGTAGCCGGCCTGCGAGGCCGCTTCCAGCAGCTTGGAGGGCGCCTCTTCGCCGGCGCGGGAGAGGGCCCACATCGATGTCGAGCGACGCCCGGTGCGGCAATAGCCGAGTACAGGCTTTGGCAACTCGGCCATTAGTAGCTTGAACGCGGCCGCATGGGTATCGGTGACGTTGTCTGGTGCTGCCGGCAGACACCGCGCTTCGATTCCGAACCGGGCAGCCTCCTGCTCGACCTCGCTGAAAGCGGGCTGGTCCGGGCCTTCGCCGTCCGGACGGTTGCAGATAATCGAACGAAAACCGTCTTGTGCCAAGACGGAAATGTCTTCAAGTTGAATCTGTTGCGAGACCGCGAGGTCCGGGCTGAGCTGCTTGAATTTCATGGGATCTCCTGGGTGATTATTTTGCCCTCTGACAAACTGTACTTGTGAACTTGCGGCCTGAAAGGAAAAGACATGCAGCAATTCGGGCTCCATTCAACAGCATACGCCGACTTCCGAACCCGACACGTGTACACAGTGTCGGCGAACACCGACACACCCTCATAATATACTTGATTATAGTTAGAGGGGCGATATACTATGCAAATGTATTTTGAATGGCGGATAGGATGTTGATAAAGGATGAAGAAGCGGGCCTGTGTCCAGCCGGGGGCATCGACATCGCATCGATGCGCCGTGCCGCAGAGCAGGCTTGCGGACTGTTGAAGGCGCTGGGCAATCCCGATCGCCTGCTGCTGCTTTGCCAGATGACGCAGGGGGAATTCTGTGTTGGCGAGCTGGAAGCATTGACCGGCATTCGCCAGCCCACGCTCTCACAACAGCTTGGCGTGCTGCGCGACGAGCAGCTGGTCCATACCCGCCGCGAGGGCAAGCAGATCTATTACAGCATCGCAAGCAAGGAAGCGACGGCAGTGATGGAAGTTTTGTACGAGCTGTACTGTAAACCGATGAAGGGAAGTAAAGCATGACTATCAACTGGAGCGAGTTCACGCCGTGGGCGTCGCTGTTCGGCGGCTTGCTGATCGGCCTGTCGGCCGCGCTGTTTGTCTTGTTCAACGGCCGAATTGCCGGCATCAGCGGCGTGCTTGGCGGTCTGCTGCGCCCGCTGCGGGGTGACATCACCTGGCGTATCGCGTTTCTGGCGGGACTGCTTGGTGCACCTCTGGTGTATGGGATCTTTGCGGCCTTGCCCGAGGCCCGCATCGACGCCGGCACCGGGACGCTGGTTGTCGCCGGATTGCTGGTCGGGATAGGCACGCGCTACGGATCCGGCTGCACCAGCGGTCACGGTGTATGTGGGCTGTCGCGGCGTTCGCCCCGTTCCCTGGTCGCTACAGCGAGCTTCATGCTGGCCGGCTTCGTTACCGTGTATGTCGTGCGCCACCTGGTGGCTTAAGGAGAGATTTTCATGCAAATCGTAATGGCATTGATCGTCGGGCTTATCTTTGGTATCGGGCTGCTCGTGTCGGGCATGGCCGACCCGTCGAAAGTCCTGAATTTCCTTGACCTGGCCGGCAACTGGGATCCTTCGCTGGCATTCGTGATGGGTGGCGCAATCGCGGTTGGATTGATCGCCTTCGGTTTTGCAGCTGGCCGCAAGAAGTCGCTGCTCGGAGAACCAATGCGGCTGCCGACCGCCACGCAGATCGATCGGCGACTGGTGTTCGGCGGCCTGACCTTTGGGGTGGGCTGGGGCCTGGCCGGCTACTGCCCTGGGCCGGCGCTGGTGTCGCTGGTCGGCGGCGGCGAGAAACCGCTCATCTTCACAGGCGCACTGCTGGCCGGGATGGCGATCTTCGAGGTGCTCGAGCGCCTGCCCGTCGCCGCGGACAAGCCGCGTGCGTAAGCGCGCGGCCAGGGTGAGGGCCCCGTCATGTTGATCAGTCTTGGGCTTGGTCTGGTAGTCGGCGTGGTGCTCGCGCTTACCGGTGCCGGTGGCGGCATTCTCGCGGTGCCGCTCCTCGTCTTCGGCATGCAGATGGGGGTCGCCCAGGCCGGTCCGATCGGCCTGCTGGCGGTCGGCATGGCCGCGGCGCTCGGCGCCATCCTGGGCTTGAAGGCCGGCATCGTGCGCTACCGGGCCGCCGTCCTGATCTCGGCGACCGGGATGTTGTTGTCGCCGGCCGGCCTATGGCTTGCGCATCGTATCGACAATCGCTGGCTGAGCGTACTGTTCGCACTCGTCCTCTTGTTTGTCGCTTTTAAGACATTCCAGCGCGCCAGGGGAAAACAGGCTGCCCGTCATGAAGCCACCGACCTGGAGCAGCCGTGCATGCGTGACAGCAGCACAGGCCGCTTTGTCTGGACTGCCCGTTGCGCGCGTTCGCTGGCGCTGTCCGGCACGGTTGCCGGCTTACTCTCCGGCCTGCTCGGTGTCGGTGGCGGTTTCGTGATGGTGCCTGCACTGCAGCGTTATACCAACCTGGATATGCAATCCACGGTGGCGACCTCGCTGGCGGTGATCGCGCTGGTGTCGGCGACCGGAGTTGCCTCTAGCGCGTTTGCCGGCTCGATGAGCTGGCCGGTGGCCCTGCCGTTTGCCGCCGGGGCGCTGGCCGGCATGCTTGGCGGCCGCATCGTATCGGACCGGCTGGCCGGACCGCAGCTGCAGATCGGCTTTGCCGCCGTGTCGGCGCTCGTCGCGGTGGGCATGATCGCCAAGGTACTGTACCGATAATCCGAGCTGCCATACGGCGCTCAACGTATTTCAAGGAGAAATGCCATGAATCTGAGACCGATCCAGTTGTTTGACACCGATTCTTCGACCTTTACCTACATTCTCGCGACGCAGGCCGGTGGCGAAGCGGTATTGATCGACCCTGTCGACGAGCATTGGGAACGCGACCTCGCGCACCTGCGGCGCCTTGACCTGAAACTGGCCTACGTCCTCGAGACACATGCGCATGCCGACCACGTCACGTCGGCCGGCAAACTGCGCGAGCTGACCGGCGCAAAGGCAGCGGTGCCAAGCGGCTGCGGTATTCCACCTGCCGACATTCAATTGAATGATGGCGATGTGATCCGCTTTGGAGGTGAGGAGATCCTCGTCTTGCATACGCCGGGCCATACGGGAGGGAGCATGAGCTATGTGTGGCGCAACAACGTGTTCACCGGAGACACCCTCCTGATCAATGGTTGCGGCCGTACCGACTTCCAGAGCGGTAGCGCCGATGCCTTGTTCGACAGCGTGACCAAGAAACTGTTTTCGCTTCCGGACGACATGTTGATGTGGCCGGGGCATGACTACAAGGGGCAGGTGGTGTCGACCATCGGTTGGGAGAAGCAGCACAACGCGCGCCTTGCCAATCGCAGCCGCGAAGATTTCGTCCAGTTAATGGGCGAGCTGGACCTGCCCAAGCCGAAACGGATCGACGTCGCCGTGCCGGCGAACCAGAATCTGGGTTTGCCGCATAGCGTCTGAGGCACGAAGTGCTCGCTCACGGCTGGGTGAGCGCTGCGCATCCCGATCGATGAACAATGCATGGCAGGCAGAGAGGGTGGCGCCTGTCGGAACACAAAGGATTGCGATGACGGAAGATACTGCGGCAAAGGCAGCAAGCCTCTGGGACCAGCGTTACGGTACACCTGGATTTCTCTTCGGGACGGCTCCCAACGACTACCTGGCGAGCCAGCGGCACCTGCTCCGGCCGGGGATGCGGGCGCTGGCGGTTGCCGATGGGGAAGGAAGGAACAGCGTCTGGCTTGCGGGCCAGGGTCTGAGCGTGGACGCATTCGACGTCTCGTCGGTGGCCGTCGGCAAGGCCACGCGACTCGCCAGCGATGCACAGGTGGCAGTAGACTTCCGCGTTGCCGATTGCGACGCCTGGCGCTGGGAGCCTGCACATTACGACGTGGTCGCTGCGATCTTCGTTCAGTTTGCCGATCCGGCCTTGCGAGCTCGCCTGTTCGCAAACATCATCGCCACACTGAAGCCGGGCGGCATCCTGATTCTGCAGGGCTATACGCCCAAGCAACTCGAATACAAAACAGGCGGTCCCGGGGTGTTCGAGAATCTCTATACTGAGGAACTGCTGCGCACGGAACTCGGTGGACTGGATATCGTCGAGCTGCGGAGTTACGAAGCAGATCTGGACGAAGGGATCCAACACGCTGGCCGTTCGGCCCTCATTGGCTTAGTCGGCAGGAAAGCCCTGTGATTGCCGAGCAGGACCGGCCGTGCTCGTACAGGCCCATCCGGAGCCTGCAATTACCTGGCGACGACGCATCGCGCTGATGATGCGTGAATGACGGTCGACACTGAATGGATACCCCCGGCCTGCGCCGAACACCCCGAAAAGAAAGAGATTGATGGAGACAAACATGGAAGCATCGCGGCCAAACCCGGGCGCGATCTATACCGAAGCGCCTGGCTATTTTCGTCGCCTGACGGGCGTCGACTGGATGTTCGGCGCCGTCCTGATGGCCGCCGTGCTGTTCGCGTTGAACCGTTACGCCGGTTTCATGGATGGCTACGAACGCGCCATCCTGCTGCTGACCGCACCGACGCTGGCCGCGCTCGGCTGGCACTGGAAGTCGGTGCGCTGGCTGATCCCACTCGTTGCCGCGCTGTCCCTGTGGGCGATTTCGCTCTACGGCGACTCGCTCGGTGCCGCCGAACAGAAATTTTTCCTCAAATACATGCTGTCGAGCCAGTCGGCCATCCTGTGGATGAGTGCGCTGTTCGCCTTCTCGACCGTGTTTTACTGGATCGGCTTGTTGGCACGCTCCGACGCGGGCACGGCCATCGGTTCGCGCCTGTGCTGGGCCGCCGTCGTACTCGGCTTCACCGGCATGATGGTGCGCTGGTTCGAAAGTTACCTGATCGGCGCCGACGTGGGCCACATCCCAGTCTCGAATTTGTATGAAGTGTTCATCCTGTTCGCGATGATCACGGCGCTGTTCTACCTGTACTACGAGGAGCGCTACGCCACGCGCCAGCTGGGCGCGTTCGTACTCCTGATCATCGGCGCGGTCGTCGCTTTCCTGCTCTGGTACACGGTCTCGCGCGACGCTGCCGCGATCCAGCCGCTGGTGCCGGCCCTGCAAAGCTGGTGGATGAAAATCCACGTGCCGGCGAACTTCATCGGCTATGGCACTTTTGCGCTGGCGGCGATGGTCGGGACCGCGTATTTGCTGAAATCGCACGGGATCCTGGCCGACCGCCTACCCAGCCTGGAAGTGCTGGATGACGTCATGTACAAGTCGATTTCGGTCGGCTTCGCCTTCTTCACGGTTGCCACCATCCTTGGGGCGCTGTGGGCGGCCGAAGCCTGGGGCGGCTACTGGTCGTGGGATCCGAAAGAAACCTGGGCGCTGATCGTCTGGCTCAACTACGCGGCCTGGCTCCATATGCGCCTGATGAGCAACCTGCGCGGCCGTGTAGCGGCCTGGTGGGCGGTGATTGGCTTGCTGGTGACGACATTTGCCTTCCTCGGCGTCAATATGTTCCTGTCGGGCTTGCACTCCTACGGAGAATTGTGATGGAGAGCGCGCATTGATCGGATTGCGCTCCTGATATCGATTTCAGCCCCCACTACAGCTTGCGATACTGCACGCTAGCCAGGCTGCGCGCCTCCTCCTTGCGCAACTGGCTCTCGTTGAATGCAGGGCGACAAACGGTTCCCGGAATCTCATGCGGGTTTCTCAAGTTGTTCATAGACAGCGCTTGCCACGCGCGCCAGTTCGCCCTTGTCGATGCCGGCCGAGAGCGCATAGCCGAATTTGCCGTCGATCCAGTAGAAAACGTTGCACGGCCTTCCATCAGGATGCGCAACTTCTCGCGGGAGCGCGACAGCCGCGACATCACGGTTCCGACCGGGATGCGAAGGGTCAGCGCCACGTCCTCGTAGCGCATTTCCTCGAGTCCGACCAGCAGCAGAATTTCCCGATGGGCAGCAGGCGCAAGGCAGCGGCTAGGTCGCGCAGCTCGAGGCCTGCCGAGGCGCGCTCCGGGGCGAAGGCCTGGGCTTTGGTACAAGTAGATTGCTGCTCTCATCAACAGGCTGCCGGCCAGAGGCGTCGTGGTGGTAAAGGACGAGAAGGGCGCGCCGCTCGACGGCACCGACGTCGTGAAGATGTACCTCGATTCATTGCCCGGCAAAGCGGTGACGAAAGACGAACTGCAGCTGGACCGCATCCGCCTGATCAATCCGCTGCCGGCCTCGCGCCATGGTATCCGCGAGGTGCAGCCGCTAGGGCAGTCACCCGTTAAGCGCACGGCGCGGCCCGCCGATCCGCCTGCCCGAGCATTGTCGGGCAGGCTGGGCGACCAGGCGGCGCACGTTAACATGCAGTTAATCCTGAGGCGCGAAACTGGTTCAAAGTCCCATGGAGAGAACAATGAAACGACATCTGACGATCCTGCAAATCAACGACTTGCATGGCTACATCGAGCCTCATCCGGAACTCGTCCGCAGCGGGGTGGGCGACGTCTTCCAGACGCTGGGAGGCCTGGCGCGCATTGTGACAGCGGTCGAGCAGGTGCGTGCCGAGACGGATGGGGCGACCTTGTTCCTGGATAACGGCGACACTTTCCATGGCACCTATGTCGCGGTGCAGTCGAAGGGCGAGGCAATGATCCCGCTCATGAATGCACTTGCGCCGGACGCGATGACCGTACACTGGGAGTTCGCCTATGGCCCTGCTCAGGTCGAGCGGCTCTCGGCTCAGCTCACTTATCCGATTCTTGCCATTAACTGCTACCGGAATGAAGGTGGACTCTTATTCCAGCCCTACCGAATGGTGGAAAAGGGCGGCCTGCGCATCGCAGTAATTGGCATAGCCTGCAACATCGTCGACAAAACAATGCCGCCGGCGTTTAGCGAAGGCCTGCACTTTAGCCTGGGCCGCGAGGAACTTCCTACCTGGATTGCCCATGTTCGCGAGCATGAGGCCGCCGAACTGATCGTCGTGCTGTCACACCTCGGCTTTCCTCAGGACGTCAAGCTCGCATCCGAAGTCGACGGAATCGACGTGCTCGTTAGCGGCCATACGCATAACAGGATGGAGTCGCCCGTTGTTCAAAACGGCGCAATCATATTCCAGTCAGGTTGTCATGGCTCCTTCCTTGGCCGGCTGGATCTGGACATCGAAGACGGCGTCATCACGGCGTACCGCCATCACCTGATCGCAATCGACGAGCGCTTCGCTCCGCACGTGGCCGTGCAACAGCAAGTCGACGCAGCCATGGCGCCGCACCGCGCCATGCTGTCACAGGTCGTCGGCCATACGGAGCATGCACTGTCCCGGTATCAATCGCTGCATTGCTCGATGGACGACCTGCTGCTCGGCGCCATTGCGTCGGCGGCCGGCACCGAAATCGCGTTCTCGAATGGATGGCGCTATGGTGCGCCGGTGGCGCCCGGACCCATCACCATGAATGACCTCTGGAATATCATCCCGACAAATCCGCCTGTGGAAACGGTGGAACTGACAGGAGATGAGATCCGGATGATGTTAGAGGAGAACCTGGAGCGCACTTTTTCTGCGAATCCGTATGAACAGATGGGTGGCTATGTCAAACGCTGCCGCGGCCTGCGGCTGTATGCGAAGATTGAAAACCCGCCAGGCAGCCGGGTAGAGCGCCTGTTCGTTCTGGGTGAGCCCGTCGATCCTCAACGCGCCTACCTCGTCGCGTATGTCACCGAGCAAGGCGTCCCCAAACGATTCGGGCGCAGCCGGAAGAAAACCGGCATCTGTGCCGTCGATGCCCTGCAACAGTTCTTGCAACGCAATACCGAGAAAACACGCGACGACTCCTCGGTCATTGCCGTCTGATCCTGAAACTGCACCCCCCGGAACCAACCATCTGTGTGACGTGTAATGGCGCAATGTGCGACAGTGAAAAAAAGCCTCCTCTACGGAAGCGTCGCACGTACGACTGAACGTCAACGAAAGGGACTTGAGCATGTTTTTTCAACGAGTGAAGACGCCGGGGCTGGGCCATAATGCCTATGTTCTCGGTTGCGGCAACGGTTTGGCAGTCGTCGTCGATCCGCGGCGTGACGTGGCAGAGTATCTCCAACTCGCGCGCGACAACGACCTGAGCATTGCCTATTGCATCGAAACCCATCGTCAAGAGGACTTCGAGTTCGGCTCGGCCACCCTGGCGGAACTCACTGGTGCCAAAATCCTGGCGGGACCGCATCCCCTGTTCGGGCGGGTCGATGTCCAGGTTGTCGATGGCGAGGAATTCACGGTGGGCACAACCCGCTTCGTCGCGCTTTCCACGCCGGGGCACACGCCCGAGAGTATGTCCTATGCGGTTTACCCCAAGGACGCGGGCGACCAGTGCTGGGGTGTGTTCACCGGCGATGCTTTGTTCGTTGGGGACACGGGAAGGACGGATTTGTCGGATCCGGAAAAAACCGCGGAAAACGCGGGCATCCTCTACGATTCTGTCCATCAGAAACTGGCGCCGCTCGGCGACCAGGCATTCCTGTTGCCTGCACACGGCGCTGGATCGGCATGCGGTGGCAACATCTCCGAGCGCGACGAGTCGACGCTCGGCATCGAACGTGCGACAAATCCGGTGTTCAAGAAATGCCGGTCCGAATTCATGGCGCAGAAGGCTGGCGAGCATCTGCCAAGGCCGCCGTATTTTTCTCACATGGAAGTGGTTAACCTGGAGGCAGGCCGGCCAATACCCGTTTCGCTCGCAGGCCGCGTGCTCGCCCCGGAGGCATTCCAGAACAGTGCCAGAGGTGGGATAGTAATCGATACCCGGTCGCCAGACGCCTTCGCCGGGGCACATATCCAGGGCTCATATAACGTGTGGCTGGAGGGATTATCCACGTTTGGCGGGTGGCTCGCAGGCGAACAGACGCCTGTTTTCCTGGTCGTGGAACAGCCCGGGCAGGCCCCTGCCGCAATCGCCAAGCTTGCCCGCATCGGCCTCGATCGCGTCGAGGGAGTACTTGTGAACGGAGTCGAGGCATGGCGGGAAGCGGGCTTGCCCATCGAGGCGCTCGGCACGACAAGTGCCGGCGAAGCCGCGCGATGGCGGGAGGAGGGTGACGCATACATCCTGGACGTGCGCGACGATATGGAATGGGAAGAGAAACACATTCCCGGTGCCCATCACACCTTTGTGGGACATCTCGAAAAAAATCTTCCTGAGATTCCGAAAGACCGCCGCATCGTCGCACATTGCAGCGTCGGACATCGCTCCGGTGTCGCAGTGAGTATTCTGCGACGAAATGGGTACACGAATGTCTACAACATGCTTGGCGGTATGACAGCGTGGGAGAAACTCGGACTGCCATTAAACACGAATCAGATCGGATAAGACGCGAAGGAGACTTGCATGGACACGACTGGCGGAGCATGGAACCCCTATCTTGTTGGCGCTCTCATCGGTGTGCTCTCGATGGCGACTTTTTATTTTTCGAACAAGCCTTTGGGCGTTTCGACCGCATTTGCGCGAATGGCGGGCTTGCTGGGCTACCTGGTCTCCAGGAAGCACACCGATTCCCTGAAGTTCTATCAGGATACGGTCCCCAAAATCGATTGGGAGGTCATGCTCGCTTTTGGCATTGTCCTCGGCGCATTTTTTGCAGCCCTGTCGGGCGGTGAATTTTATGTCTCCGTCATTCCCGCCCAATGGGAGGCACAGTTCGGAGGTTCGGTAGCGCTGCGTCTTGCGTTTGCCTTTATCGGTGGCGTGGTCATGGTGTTCGGCGCCCGGCTTGCAGGCGGCTGCACAAGCGGTCATGGTATCAGCGGCACGCTCCAGCTATCCGTCGGGTCGTGGATTGCGCTGGGATGCTTCTTTGCGGGTGGCGCCCTGACAGCGAAGGTGATGTATGGCTGACAAGTCCACAATAGATGGCGCCGAAAATAAAACGGCGTCGAAAACCGCCAATGAAGGGCATCCTCCGGTGGATACGGCCGACGAAAGTGATATACCAAAGCAGCTTCTTTTAGGTCTTCTCTTTGGCATAATCTTCGGCTTCCTATTGCAGAAAGGCGGTGTTGCCAAATACGAGGTTCTGCTGGGTGCGCTTTTGCTGACCGATTTCACAGTCATGAAAATCATTCTCTCGGCAATCCTGGTCGGAATGATCGGCATTTTCGGCATGCACGCGCTGGGATTGGTGAAGCTTCACCTCAAACCGACGAAGTATGCGGCCAATGTGATCGGTGGCCTGGTTTTCGGTGCTGGTTTTGCCTTGCTCGGGTACTGCCCAGGCACCGGCGCGGCGGCCCTGGGGCAAGGAAATCTGGACGCCGTCGCGGGAATTGCAGGGCTGTTAGCGGGTAGCTATCTATACGCCGAATGGTCGAGGAAGCTCGGCACGAATGTGTTGACGTGGGGTGACCGCGGCTGCGTCACCTTACCTGATCTGATTGGCGTGCGGACAGCGCCGTTCGTGATGGTATTTGCGCCCTTGCTCGGAGTTGCACTGGGGGCCCTGTACTTGTTTTTCCCGTAGCGGGGCTTTCGAAATTCCACTACGCGTCACGCCGGCAATCGGAATTCCTCATATTGGCCGTGGCGACTGCTCCGTGAACGCCATCCCGACTCCGCTCGGAACCACATGGATGCGATTCCATGACATTGGTGCGAGACAAGCTCGGAGCGTTAACGTTTCGTTAATCGGCGCCGTGTAGCATTGCTCTCCCAAGAACGCGTCTTCCTATCGATTAATTCTTCTTCGATTGGCACGCAGTGCTACAGATGGCCACGTCTACGCGCAGGCGGAGCCTTGGCTGAAGAAAGTGATGGGCTTAACCACTATCCTCCACCTGACAAAACATGCTGCGTCAGGTGCGCAGCGCTCCAACTAAATGTTGATTTTATGCCAAAAACCATTGGTCTCCTGCTGGCGCTAAGCTTTACCGCCTCCCTCTGCGCACTCGGCTTCCTCATCTGGGCAATCGCTCGCCGCCAGTTCTCGTTATCGCAACGCGATGCAAACACCATCTTCGAACCAGGCGAAGCCGGGGCTCCCGATGACCCTACGGCGTTCGGACGTCCCCACGCGGGCTCCGACGCCCACCATTTCGATGCAATCCGCGAACGGATCGATTTCGCAGGACGTCGTACCGTCCTACTGATGGTGGCCGTCGCCGCGTTCTGGCTGGTGCTCGGCTCCGTGTTCGGCGTGATTGCCTCGCTCAAGCTGCACCTGCCGGACTGGCTTTCGACCTATGCGCCCCTCACCTTTGGCCGCATGCGCACCATGCACCTGAACCTGGTCGCCTACGGCTGGCTGTCGGTGGCGGGAATAGCGTCGGCATTGTGGATCGTGCCACGCATTTTCCATACCCCGCTGCGCCATCCGGGGGTCGCCATGTTTGGGGCGATGGTCTGGACCCTTGGCGTCGGGATGGGGGTGACTGCGATCGCGATGGGCTATACCCAAGGCGTCGAGTGGCTCGAAATTCCATGGCAGATTGGCCTGCTGCTTGCAGTCGGCGGCGCCTGCCTGGCTTTCCCGCTCGTGATGACGGCGCGCCATCGCAAATCACACCACATCTATGTGTCGGGCTGGTATTTCCTGGGGAGCCTGGTCTGGTTCCCGGTGCTGTACCTAATCGCCAATCTGCCCGGCCTGCATGCGGGCGTTCAGCAGGCCACCGTCAACTGGTGGTACGCGCACAACGTCCTGGGCTTGTGGCTGACGCCGCTGGGCGTGGGGACGGCGTACTACCTGATTCCGAAAATTATCGGCCAGCCAGTGTATTCCTACAGCCTGTCGCTGCTCGGTTTCTGGGGCCTGGCGCTCTTCTATAGCCAGGTCGGCATCCACCACCTGATCGGCGCGCCAGTGCCGACCTGGCTCGTGACGCTGTCGATCGTCCACAGTGTGATGATGTTCATTCCGGTGATCGCCGTGGCGATCAACCAGCACACCACAGTTGCCCGCAATGCCTGGGCCCTCAAGGAATCCGTGGCGCTGCGCTTTGTCGCGCTCGGCGCCTTGATGTATACGCTCGCGTCGTTCCAGGGGTCGATCGAGGCCCTGCGCTCGGTCAACTCAGTCACGCACTTCACGCACTACACCGTTGGTCACGCCCATCTCGGCGCTTACGGCTTTACCACCATGGTGCTGTTCGGCGCGGTCTACTACATGCTGCCTTATCTCACCGGTCGCGACTGGCCGTGGCCGCGCCTGCTCAAGCTGCACTTCTGGCTGGTCGTAGGCGGCTTTGCCCTTTACTTTTTCGCATTGTCGATCGGCGGCTGGATCCAGGGGCTCGGCCTGCTGGACGCGGGCCGCTCTTTTGAAGCCGTCACACGGGCGACGATTCCCTATCTGCAGGCACGCTCGGTCGGCGGCACGCTGATGACCGCTGGACATTTCGTGTTCGCGTTCCACATCGCAGCCCTGATGCTGGGCAAAGGCGTGCCGCGTCCGTCCCATGTCGATTTGGAGCCGGCGACCGTCTACGCAGGAGTTAAATGATGAACCGACTTGTTTCTATCTTCGTGGGAGCACTTGCGATCCTCGCCTTTGCTACGCTGATGCTCGTCATCATTCCCGGTGCCCAGATCCGTGACCAGGCGCCGACGGCGGGCCTGGTTGACTATTCGCCGCAGCAGTTGGCGGGACGCCAGCAATACGTCAGCCAGGGCTGTGTTTACTGCCATAGCCAGCAGCCCCGCGCCGCGGGCCAGACGTTGGCCGACATGGCCAAGGGCTGGGGACCGGCGCCGACCGCATCCGACTTCGCCTTCGACCGGCCGCACCAGCTCGGCACCATGCGCACCGGACCGGACCTGCTCAACGTCGGCGCCCGCCTGCCGAGTGCCGACTGGCACCTGACGCACCTCTACCAGCCACGCGCGATTTTTGACTGGAGCATCATGCCCGCCTATCCCTACCTGTTCAAGCGCAAAAGGGCGGCCGACCCTGGAGACGTGGTCGTCAAACTCCCGCCGGAATACCAGCCGGAAGGCGAGGTTGTCGTTGCGACCCAAGAAGCGCTCGATCTAGTCGCCTACCTGAAGGGCTTGAACCGCACTTATCAGCAAGGTCCAGTCGACGAACGTATTCGGGACGAGGGGTATGCATTGTCGAAAGGAGAGCAGCAATGAAGAAAACGCAGCCACGCGACCGTCCCGCACAGGGAAAGGTCGACGAAACGTTCGATCCCTGGGAACAGGTTCGTCCGGTCCCCCTGTTCGTGCTGGCCGTGGTGTTCGCGCTGGCGTTCTGGGGCTTGCTGACGTATATCTCGGAATACAATGCCCAGAAGCGCGGTCTGGAGCAGAAGGCGGAGGCGAACCTTACCGCTCCGGTTCAGCCCGTGCCGCCCGCCGAGGTCCGCTCCCTGGTGCAGGCGCCGGGAACGGCCAATCTTGACGCCGCCGCGCTGCAGATGGTCGCCGTTGGCAAGGGGCAGGCATGGAGCTGCGCATCGTGCCACGGAGAAGCGGGGCAGGGTAACCTGAACACCCCGCGGCTGGCAGGCCAGCCGGCCGATTATTTGCACAAGCAATTGCAGGACTTCAAGTCGGGACTGCGCCACAACGAGTCGATGGCGTTCGTCGCGCGCGCGCTCTCTGATGCAGACATGGCGAAGCTGGCCACCTACTACGCCGGCATCGACCTGCGCACACGATCCGCACCGACTCTTGGGGGCGACCTCGCACGTGGGCGCGTGATCGCGGAAAAGGGCGACTGGAAGACCGACGTGCCGGCCTGCTTCTCCTGCCACGGGATGGGCGGCGAAGGCGTTGCACCCGGATTTCCGGCGCTGGCCGGACAAAAGCCGGACTATATTTTCGCGCAACTGACCGCATGGCACGAGGGCGAGCGCAAGAACTCGCCGCAGGCGCTGATGGAAGGCATTGCCCGCCGGATGAACGTCGAGGACATGCGCGCGGTGGCCGATTATCTCGGCTCGCTGCCGCCACGCCCGTCGCCTGCGCCCGCCCAGGCGCCCCTAAGCGCATCGACACCTTAACTCTCAAGCAGCTGCCCGCACAAGGAACGATATGAACAAGCCGAAAAACACCGATAGCAGCAGCCCCTATGCGATTGGGCGAACTGTACGCCGCGTCCTAGCCGGCGCTGGGGGTGGCCTTGCCCTGTTTGCTGCCGGCACCTTCGTACATCAAACTGGCGCGTGGGACAAGCTGCGTACGTCGCTGGGTGGGGCCGAGGATACGCCCGCGCTGTCGCACGAGGCCGAGGAAAAGGCGGCGCGCGACGCGATGCTCGCCGCGCGCGAAGCACGCAATAAGGACAAGGAGGGCAAGCTGGCGGCCCCGCTCCAGCCAGTCGGGCACGATGGCTATTTCGTCCCGCCGTCGGAAGCCGAAATCCCGAAAGGGCCGGTTGGCGACGCGATTAAGCGCGGCCGCGATATCTTCGTCGATACCACGCGTTTCGCTGGCCGGTATTCCGGCAACAGCATGGCCTGCGCCCAGTGCCATCTCGATTCCGGTCGTCGCGAGAATTCGGCGCCGATGTGGGCGGCATACGTCCAGTATCCCAAATTCCGATCCAAGAACAATAAGATAAACACCCTTGAAGATCGTATCAACGGCTGCTTCACCTACTCGATGAACGCCCAGGCTTCTCCGGCAGGCAAGGCGCCTCCCCCGGGCGATGATGTCTACAAGGAACTGATGACCTACATGTATTGGCTCGCCGACGGCGCACCGACAGGTGAAGACATGCGCGGTGGCGGCTACATCAAGGTGAAGGAGACTCCGCGCGGCTACGACTACGTCCGCGGCGCCAAAGTCTATGAGCAGAACTGCGTGCTTTGCCACGGCGCGGACGGCCAGGGCCGCAAGGAAGCGGATGGCAAGCTGCGCTTCCCTCCGCTTTGGGGGCCGGAAGCCTACAATTGGGGAGCCGGAATGGCGCGGATCGATACGGCAGCCGGATTTATCAAGGCGAATATGCCGCTCAGTAAGCCGTACAGTCTGTCCGATCAGGATGCTTGGGATGTCGCAGCGTACATTAATGGTCACGAGCGGCCGAAAGATCCGCGTCAGTCCGGGACGATCGAAGAGGCGCGTGCAAAGTTCCACAAGGACGAGAAAAGTTATTACGGCAAGGAAGTCAACGGACAGGTGCTTGGCGTAGGCGTGGCGCGCAGCAAGCCGGCCGGAGTGTGACGCGATGACATCGCGAGCGTTCGATGGTCTCGGCCATGATCTGGACCGCGAGTCCCTGCAGCGCGCAGGGCGGATGGTGGTCACGATCGAGGGCATGTGGTGCGGCAGCTGTGCAATGGCTGTTGAACGCACTATCGCACGCACACCAGGGGTGACATCGGCCAGCACGAGCTTCGCGGGTGGGTCGGCCCTCATCCGCTGGGATCCTCAGCACGTTGACCTCGACGACCTGTTTTCCCGGGTCCAGAGGCTCGGCTATAAAATAGCCCCGTTAATCGAAGCCGAAGAAATGGAGGCGCGCATTGATGCGCAGGCGCTTGTCGTCTGGACGCGCCTGGCGGTTGCAGCTTTCTTCGGCATGTGGAGCATGCTAGGCTCTTTAGTCCTGTACCTGGACCAGCATTTCGCCGCCTCCGCAGAAGGGTGGTGGGTTGCCCTGGCGTCTTGCCTGGCCGCGCTGCCCGTGGTGACGTGGTCCGCTGCAGCCTTCTACCGTGCAGGTTGGCGTACCCTTCGCGCTGGCGTGCCGGGAATGGACTCCCTGGTGTCGCTCGGCGTCGTCGCGTCCAGTGGCCTGTCAGTATGGGCGCTCTTGCGCGGCAGCGCGGAGGTCTACACCGATACGGCGACAATGCTGGTCACCTTCCTGCTTTGCGGCCGGCTGGTCGAACTGTATGCACGGCGCCGCAACTCGGCCGCTGTCAATGCCTTGCGCCAAGCCGTCCCCGAGACTGCAAGGCGTGTCGGTGCGAATGGGATGCCGGTCGATGTGCGCGCCTCCGAGGTGCAACCGGGTGACCTGGTGCTGGTCCATGCGGGCGAGGGCATTACCGTCGATGGCGTCGTCGAGGAGGGCCAGAGCGAGGTCGATACAGCCATCATCACCGGCGAGTCCGCACCCTCGTTCGTTGGCCCGGGATCGCGCGTCGTTGCCGGCACGGTCAACCTGTCCTGCCGCATCGCCGTGCGGGTCGAGCAGCCTTACGGGCGGCGCTTTGTCGACCGCATCGGGGTGCGCATGCTCGAACTGTTCGGCGCGAGGAGTGCTGCCGCTTCGCAGGCAGAACGCTTTGCGCGGTGGCTGCTTCCAGCCGCGCTCGCGTTGGCAATCGCCAGCTTCGCTGCCGGTTTCCTCGCGCACGGCGATGCCACCACGGCCGCCTTGCGTGCCCTGTCGGTACTGGTAGCCGCGTGCCCGTGCGCCGTCGGCCTGGCGCTGCCCCTGGCGTATTCGACCTCAGCGGCGAGCGCCGCCCGCAACGGCATCTTGTTCCGCGACCCCGCTTCGCTCGAAGCGTTGGCAAACGCGCGCGAAATCCTTTTCGACAAGACGGGTACCCTGACCGATGGCCGTCTATCGCTAGCCGGCACAATTGCTGCGCCGGGCGTGGCAGAGCCGGATGTGCTGTATTGGGCTGCGCAGGCTGAACACGGGATCGCTCATCCGGTGGCCCGAGCCATTCTCGAATCTGCAGCAAGCCTGGCCGTGACCCCGCCTGCAGCAGGAACTGCGCAGCGTTATGGGCAAGGCTGCCGCTGGCAGAGCATGGACGGCGGATGGACGGTGTTGGTCGGGAACGCAGGCTTTCTTGCCAGCCATGGGGTAGTGCTGCCGCACTCACATGAGGAAACAGGCGACACCCGGATCGAGGTCGCCCGCAACGGCATCTGGATCGGGGCCTTGCTGCTTCAGGACTCCGTTCGCTCGGATGCCCGCAACGCGCTTGCCGTTCTCTCCAAGAATCACATCACTTTGCGCATGGTGACTGGAGACTCGCTCGAGGCCGCCGTCCGCATTGCGTCGGCAGTCGGCCTGCCGCAGGCGCAAGTCCTGGCTGCCTGCGCTCCGGAGCGCAAGGCTGACATCGTCGAGGCGGCCGCCAGGCCGGCGGTCTTTGTGGGGGATGGCATCAACGATGCACTCGCACTGGCCGGGGCCGACTGCGGCATCTCAGTGCAAGGAGCGAGCACGGCGGCAGTGGCAACCGCCGGGGTCGTGATTGCCAGCGGCGGGTTGTACCAGGTAGTCGCCGCCTGGCGCCACGCGCGCCTTACCGTTCGGATCGTGCGCCAGAATCTAGCGTTTTCGATGGTCTACAACGTGCTTGTGCTGGGACTGTCGACAGCGGGGACAGTGCCGCCCGTGGCTGCGGCATTCGCCATGCTCGGCGGCAGCCTGAGCGTCATCCTGAACACGAGGCGACTCGCGCGCTTCGCAGGAAATTGAAAATCCGCTCACCTGTGACGGAAAGCGGGATCCTTACGAGATCGCAGACCTCGCTGGGCGGTCCAGAGGAGGGCCCGTGCTACTCGAAGATAAGTTCCAGGGCAGCCCTCAACACCGGTGGCAAGCGGCGAACATGACGCTATCGGCTATCGGCTATCGGCTATCGGCTATCGGCTGACGGAGGGGGAAGAGAGGTGATCCGATGCACGCTTTTCACTGGCTGGAAAACGTTGCGCCGTCAGTCCAATCGACCGGCCCAGAATTATATGGTCGATGAGGCACGGATACAAGGTTTTCCAACCGGTTTGCCAAGGCGTCTGGTCTCAAAAGTATATTGGCAACGCACGCGAGTTCACCGCCACGTAGTAAGCCGCACCGTAGACCGCCCCTGCGGGCAGCGGCCAACGAGCGGCACTTCTCAACATCAATATGACTAGCAGGGGCACGGCCGAGATCCAGCCAGTTACCAGATGCTGGACGAATAGCTGCAACGGCTGTGGCTCCTCGACAAAAAGCGTCGCGAACTTCGGGCCGTAGTGGCCAATTCGCAGCCCCATCGCATTGAACAATGGGGACAGTGGAACGAACGGCCTCAATCAGTAGGTGTTTAATTTTCATAAGCTGTAGATTGTTAATTTGCGCGCCGGGGCACGAGTAATCAAGTCACTGCTGAGCCCCCACTCGGAACCAGCGTGACTTCTTTGCGAGCTACCAGCGGAGCCCTCTTGTGGTCGCGGCCAGATCGAATGGAGCCTTGGGGATTCGGCGCGATGACTGCCACCGGGGTGTAGTCTTGTAAGCGACGGTCGACAGAATTTTTGCGACGAACCGTCTTCCATCTTCTGCCCGGCCAGGCCAATCACGGTCGGCAGCCCTGAGCCTTGTACGCGAGCTGTCCGCGGCACATATGGGCCGCAGGCGATCTCATAGCGCACCGCCAGGCCGGACTTGTCGATCGTTCGCGCTAAGAAGCCGAACGCCTGTTCCTGTCGCAAGATTCGTCGGCAGCGTGGCCGAACGCAGGGACCAGCATTGCGATCATTGTCAGCGTGGCGGGCAATCCGCGCAGCAGAACGTCGAGAGCCGCCCCGGCGGTCGGCGAAGCGCTTCCCGGTCGGCGGATTGATTGCCGCTCTCATTCCTGCTTTCGGTCCGCAGTGCTGCTTAATGAGTTGAGTCGCGCGGCCAGCGTTGCAGCCGACAATTCGCCGAGACGTCGTTCGACCAACGTCCCTTTCGCGTCGTAAAACAAGGTGGTCGGCAGCGCGCCCGAGCTGGTGAGCGAGCCGAGCTGAGAACCCGAATCGAGCAACACGTTTTTAAGCGCGATGACTTCAGTGGACATGTACTTGCGCACGGTTTCCGCCGTCTCGCCTTGATTGGCGAATACGAACGTGATCTCCGGATAGCGGAGCTGAGCTTGGCGCAGCACCGGCATTTCGCGCCGGCAGGGCGGACACCAACTGGCCCACAGATTGATCACCACCGGCTTGCCGGCCAGGGAAGGGAGCTGCACGGGGCGGCCATCGAGCCCCCTGAGGGCGAGGGCTGGAATCGGCGCCGGCTCGCCGCTCGGCGCCAGCCTGATCGCTGCGCCGAGCAGCAGCACCAAGCCGCCGGCGGCAACGGCGCCCAGCAAGGGCTTGCGTATGGCGGCCCGGCGCCAGGCAAACCAGGCGCCTGCCGTCAGCATGCTCACGATGCCGGCCGGCGCGGAAAAGCCGCCATCGCGGATATCGACGATACCCAGCGGCGCCACGAGGTAGAGTTCGGCGTAACTCGCCACAAACACGGCTCGAGCGACCAGCAAGGCGAACAGAATCACGAACCAAAGCGTCAGTTCGGCATCGACACCGCTCGCGCGCCCCAGCCGCCTGCCGGTGTAGACGCTCGCCGTGACAGCGCCGAAGGTGGCCAGCAATGGGATTGAAAAAGACAGCGGCCCGATATTGACTGCGTCCATTAGCAGTGCGCCTTGGCGCTAGCGAGGTACGGTGCACTGTGCGGTCGGCGCGGTTGTTGATTTCGCGGTACGCTTGTGCGCATCATGAGTCTCCTCGTTGAACCAGGCGCCAAGTCTACAGCGAGGGGATTACGGCAGCGTTAAGGTGCCCGCACAATAACAGCCGGCTGGCGCGCCTGGTTATCCGAGTGCGCACCGAAATCGAGACCTGCTCCTGATTGCCCCTGTAGCGGCAGCGCAATGCCGGACACCTGGCGTTCAGCGATACTGCTCGACGCCGAGCTTTAATCCGCAGGAAATCCCAGGTGTGCGGCCAGGCCGCCGCCCTCACGGCGTTCGAGCTTCCAGCTGCCGTCGTAGCGCGCGACGATTGCTTTGACGATTGAGAGGCCGAGGCCGCTGCCCTGGCCGCCGCCTTTGCGCCAGAAGCGCTGGCCCGCCTTGCCGATGTCCGCATCGCTCATGCCGCTGCCCTGGTCTTCTACCGTAAAACCCGCCGTCCCGCCATGCTGCACGATCCGCAGCACGACAGTGGCCTCAGCGTTGCCGTATCGCAGCGCGTTGTCGAGGATGTTGCGCAGCGCCGTCACGGCGAGAGATGCGGGTATGCGAAGGGCGCCTGCTGCACCGCCTTCGTCGCGAACGCACACCCTGGCAGCCAGCTGCGCCGGAAGTTGCGTGATGACGTGCTCCGCGATTGCGGCTGCGTGAAGGCGCTCGTCGTCCTCAAATGACATCGAACCTTCGACCCGCGCCAGCATCAGGAGCTGGTTGATGATCCCTTGCAAGCGGCCTACCCCCCGCTCAGCCTGCTGGAGCGCGACCGCCGTGTCCGGCCCGTCACCACTCATCCGGGCAACCTGGAGATGGGTTTTGACCGCTGTGAGCGGCGTGCGCAATTCGTGCGCGGCGTCGCCGGTAAAGCGCCGTTCACGCTCGATGGCGCTTTCGATTCTGGCCAGCAGGCCGTTGACGGTCGTTACCAGCGGGGCAAGTTCACGCGGCAGGTCCTGCTCGGGCAGCGGGTGGAGCGCACCGGGTTCGCGCGCTTCGAGGGCAACCCGGATCCGTTCAAGTGGGCGCAGGCCATGGCGTACGGCGAACCATAGCGCGATCAGGGTCGCCGCCATGGCGACAAGGAAGGGTACGAAGGTGGCGAACGCGATATTGCGGAACAGCTGATGGCGGCGCTCCGTCTTGTCGGCAGTGGTGATGCGCAGCCCGTTATGCTCAATGGTGTAGCTGCGCCAGGTCACGCCGTCGATGACGCGGGTGCGATAACCGGGCGACACCAGGCCAAGGCGTTCCGGGCTGTTCTCGGTGCGGCCCACGATGCCGCCGCGGACCAGCCGGATCTCGCAAGCCACGTTATCGGTACGAACCAAGTAGGGGATCGGGCTGGCTCCGCGGGAACCTGGCTGCACCGAAAGGTGGGGCGAGTCTGCAATCAGCGCGGCGACCATGCGCGCCGATGCCGCGAGGCGCTCGTCGAGTGCATCACGGAACTCGTCGCGCAGGTCGACCAGCGTCCAGACCGACGACAGGGCCCAGAACAGCGCGAATGAGGCGCCGATGGTGACCAGCAGGCGCAGGCGCAGCGTTTTCACGTCCCTGCCTTACCAAGCCGGTACCCAAGGCCACGCACGGTCTCCACGATATTCGGCCCGAGCTTGCGTCGCAAGTGGTAGATGTGGACGTTCAGGGCGTTACTTTCGACGCCATCACCGAGCCCATACAGACTGTCCTTTACCTGGTCGGTGCTGAGGATGCGCTGACCGCTGTGCAGCAAGGCTTGGAGCAGGGCCAGTTCGCGCCGCGATAGTTCGACCGGGTTTCCATCCAGCGTCACCACCTGGGTGGCCGGATCGAAGGCCAACGGACCATGCTCAATGCGGTCGACGCTGCGACCGGCACTACGCCGTTGCAAGGCATGCAGCCGTGCGACCAGTTCGTCGAGTTCGAAGGGTTTCACGAGATAGTCGTCGGCGCCGCTGCGCAGGCCCGCCACTTTGTCCTGCACGTCGTCGCGCGCGGTCAGGACCAGCACAGGCCAGTCCTTGCCCGCGCCGCGCCAGCGTCTGAGCAACGTGAGCCCGTCCATATCCGGCAGGCCGAGATCGAGGAGGATGACGTCGAATCGGCCAGTCTGCACGGCCATTTCCGCTTGCGAGGCATTAGCGACATGGTCGGCCCCGATTCCCGACAAGCGCAGGCCGGCAAGAATGCCGCTGGCGACCAGTTCGTCGTCTTCGATGACGAGTACACGCATGGCTAACCCGAGTAGTAAAAGCAGAACCGCGATCTTACCGCTTCAGGGTTACGCCACGATTAACGGAAGGCGCCATGGCGAGTGATGCACGGCAATTCGACAGATTCGTTAATGTGGCGCTAATCGGCAGCAAATAGGATTGCTGTATTCGCCAGGCGTCGAACCGGCCCGTCGGGCCGGCGCCATGCGCAGGAATACACACCACCATGACTATCACACTTGGCCCGTTTGCCTTACCAGCCCAACTGCTGGTCGCCTTCGCAACCATCATCCTCGGTTCGGCCATCGGCAACCGGATCGCAGCCGCGCGCGGCGCGAAGGCCGAGGGTTCGCTTTGGCTGATCATTGCCGGGGCGGCGTTGGTGGCGCGCGTCGCTTTTGTCGCCCGTTACTGGCCTCAGTACGCGGAGGAACTCTGGCGGCTACCGGACCTGCGCGATGGCGGAATGGAACCCGTCGCGGGTTTTGTGGCGGCCATCGTTATCGGCGCCATCCTCGCCTGGCGCAGGGCCGACCAGCGCATGGCAATCATCGGCGCTGTATTGGCGGGGATATTCATCTGGATCGCAGGGAATGGCCTGCTTCGCATGGCCACCGAGCGCCAAGTACTGCCCGCGATAACGCTGACGGATCTCGACGGGCGCGCCGTTCCCCTGGCCGGATTCGCCGGCAAGCCCCTGGTGGTCAACCTGTGGGCCAGCTGGTGTCCGCCGTGCAGGCGAGAAATGCCTGCGCTCGGCAAGGCACAGCGGGAAGCAAGCGACCTGAACTTTGTGTTCGTCAATCAGGGCGAGGACAGCGCCACGGTCCGTGCCTACCTGCAGGCAGAGGGTTTGCCGCTACGGAACGTGGTGCGCGACCCCGGCGGGGCGCTTGCCAAAGGATTCGGCACCCCTGGCCTGCCGACCACGCTGTTCTTCGACGCGAACGGAATACTTATCGACAAGCGGATGGGCGAGGTATCGAGCGCCACGCTAGCCGAACACTTGGTGGTCCTGCGCAGCAAGCGCTGAACCGCAAACGAAAAATAGCGACATCAATGAACGACAGGAGCGCGCGTATGATTTTCTTATCCCCGACGGTACCCGGAATTCACCGATGGCTGCTTGCGCTGCTGATGGCTCCACTAGCAGCGGCGCTCTTCGCAGCCTCCGGAAAAGCGGCTGCAGCCGACTCCGATTTCCTGCCGCCCGAGCAGGCATTCCGCTTCGCCGCCTACATGATCGACGGACAGACCGCCGAAGTATGCTTCGACATCGCGCCGGGCTATTACATGTACCGCGAGCGCTTTACATTCGACGCCGGGCAGACTCGGCTCGGACAGCCTGTGTTCCCGGTGGGCGAAAAGCATTTCGACGAGACCTTCCAGAAGGAAATGGAAACCTACCGCGGTATCGTCAAGGTGCGCCTACCCTTGGACGGGAAGGGGAGTTTTACACTGAAGACCACTTCGCAGGGATGCTCCGAGAAGGGCTTGTGCTATCCGCCGATGACATCGACCGCGGTCCTAACCGCCACCGGGACATCGGGGCCGGCAGATGCTGCCGGGCAGTCGCAGATCGGCCCGGAGCCGACAACTGCCACGCCGGGCGGCACGCTCATGAACGACAGCGCTAGCGGCCGCATCGAACGCGCGTTGAGCAGCCGCGAGCTGGTGGTCATCGTCCCGATGTTCCTCCTGCTGGGCCTTGGCCTGTCGTTCACGCCCTGCGTGCTGCCGATGCTGCCGATCCTCTCATCGATCATCGTCGGCGACAAACGTTCCGCGTCGCGCCTGCGGGGCCTGTCCTTGTCGGTATCGTACTCGCTCGGCATGGCGATCGTGTATACCGCGATGGGCGTGGCGGCGGGCCTGGCCGGCGAAGGGCTCGCAGCGGCACTTCAGAATGCCTGGGTGCTGGGCGCGTTCGCCCTCCTGATGGTCGTGCTGGCGCTGCCGATGTTCGGCGTGTTCGAGCTGCAGGTACCGGCCGCGATCCAGTCGCGCCTGGCGGGAGCGTCCAACCGCCAGGGGGCAGGCACGCACGCGGGGGTGTTCGCGATGGGGGCCATCTCGGCACTGATCGTCGGGCCTTGCGTCGCCGCGCCACTCGCGGGCGCGCTCGTGTACATCAGCCAGACCAAAGATGCCTTTATCGGCGGGAGTGCGCTGTTCGCCATGGCTGCCGGTATGAGCGTACCGCTGCTGCTGGTCGGCGCCTCGGCTGGCACCCTGCTGCCGCGCGCCGGCGCCTGGATGACGGGTGTCAAGCGCTTTTTCGGTGTGCTGATGCTTGGAACGGCTTTGTGGATCGCCGCGCCGGTGCTGCCGCCCCGGGCGCTCATGCTCGGCTGGGGCCTGCTGGGATTGGGCTACGCCGCATCGCTGCTGCTGCCGCGTCCACGCAGGCCGCTGGGGGTGGCGGCGGGCCTCGTCGTCGGGATGCTGGGCGCGGCGCAGTTGGCGGGGCTGGCTGCAGGCGGAACCGATCCGCTGGCGCCGTTCGCCAAGGCGGGGGCGCACCGTGAGATCGAGTTCCAGAGAGTTCGTTCGATCGACGAACTCGATGCCATCCTGTCCCGGAGCCCGGGCAAGACCGTCATGCTCGACTTCTACGCGGACTGGTGCGTGTCATGCAAGGAAATGGAGCGTTTCACGTTCTCCGATCCGCGCGTCCAGTCGCGCTTCGACCAGATGCTGCTGCTCCAGGCCGACGTGACCGCCAACAATCCGGCTGACCAGGCCCTGCTCAAGCGCTTCGGCCTGTTCGGGCCACCCGGCATCATCTTTTTCGGCGCCAATGGCCGCGAACTCGGCGGCACCAGGGTCATCGGCTACGAGAACGCCGATTCCTTCCTCGCGTCGCTGCGCAAGGCGGAAGCCGCGCAAACGCCCCCCCAACTTTAATCAACGCCTCACCATCGGAGTCGACATGCAGGCATACAAATACGCGCTGCCAACAGCAATCGCAGCAGCACTCATCAATACGGCCGCCTTCGCTGCCCAGCCAACCCCGCCGGTACTCGAGCGTGCCGTGAGCGCCGGCGTCAAGGTAGTCAGGCAGTTCCCGGCGTCCTCGGGACTCACCGGCTGGGTGCTTTCCCAGGGGGGCCGCCATTCGCTGGTTTACACCACGGCGGACGGCAAGACGCTGGTGGCGGGAATGCTGGTCGATGAACGTGGCCAGAACCTCTCGGCCCAGCACGAGGACATGTACATCCCCAAGCCAGATTTCGCGGCCGCATTCGCACAGCTGGAGAAATCGGCATTCATCACCGAGGGCAGCACAAAAAATCCGAAAAGCATCATCTACGCCTTCGTCGATCCGAACTGCCCCTATTGCCACTTCATGTGGCGTGCAGTACAGCCGTATGAAGCGGCCGGACTGCAGGTTCGCTGGATCCCCGTTGCAACGCTGGGACCGTCCAGCATGCCGAAAGCGATCGAGGTTCTGGCTGCGCCGGACAAAACCGCGGCGTTCCGGCTCATGGAGCAGAACCATGGCAAGCCATGGAAGCCGCAGGCCGGCAAGACCGAGCAGAACCAGCCCGTGGTGGCGGCGTCGATCCGCAGGAATGGCGAACTGATGCAGCAGTTCGGCATCGCTGGGACACCTGGCGTGGTATGGCGCGACAGCCAGGGCAAGGTCCAGGTGAAGAGCGGCATGCCGCGTCTGTCGGAACTGCCAGCGATGACAGGTTTGCCTGAACAACGGATAAGCGATCCAGCGCTGGACAAATTCAAGTGATGTGCTTTACCGCGTAGAGACGAGTGTCGCCAGCAGGAGCAGGGCGCGACATGAGCTAAGCCATTCTTGTCTCCAGCGGGAGCCGATGGCCTATCGGCCGATTCGGCCCGTTTCTTCCGATGAAGACACGGGCTGAATGCGTTCATCCATGCATTTAAAAGGGTGTTGCGTAGGTGCGTCATATCCACAACAACATGCCGCCATTCGGGATTATTGCCTTTTGGAATTAAAAATTACCTTGGATAATCTTGACTTTTGATCCCATAATTTCGAGAGCCCAAGATGAAACTACGGAACAAAATGGCTTGGTGCATGGCGATTGTCTTTGTGTTGTTCATGATTGCACTGGCAGTCGCTATTTCGGGCATGCGCAATGCAAGTTCGCAATTTAGCCGCTTCGTGGATCATGACCAGGCTTTCCTGGGCGAGGCAAATACCATGTACGCACAAGGCCTGCAGATGGGACAAGCACTGCGCAACGTTATCCTCGCACCGGCTAACGAGGTCGGCTATAAAAATCTCACAGCGGCGCGCAGTGACTTCGACAAGGCCCTTAAGTCTGCCCGCGAACTGGCACGGACCGATTCCGCTACGGATTCGGTACTGAAGAGGCTGGAAAGCCTGCAGCAGCGGCGCGCTACAGTGCAGGACCGGATTCTGAGAATCGTGAAAACCGATACTGCATCCAGCGCGGCTGTCCTGAACGGCGAAGAAACCCCGGTGTGGCGCGAAATGCGCGCAGAGCTGCTGAAGATCCTGAAGGAGAAAAACGCGGTGGCAATGCAGGTCAAGACGGAACTGATCGTACGTACCCAGACCATGTTCATGCTGAGCCTAACTTTCGGTGCCTTCGCGATCGTCGCTGGCGGCATCATCGCGTTCTGGCTCACCCGCAGCATCACGCGCCAACTCGGCGGCGAGCCGGGCTATGCAGCGAGCATCGCGGGGACGATCGCCGGCGGCGACCTGACGGTGCAGATCGTCCTCGACGAGGAGCAGAACCAGACCAGTCTGATGTTTGCCATGCGTGAGATGCAGCGCAGCTTGGCGACGCTGGTGCATAAGGTACGTGCCGGTACCGATATCATCACGACCGCGTCGAGCGAGATCGCAGCGGGCAACCTGGGCCTGTCGGCGCGCACCGAAGAGCAGGCAAGTTCGCTGGAGGAGACCGCTGCATCGATGGAAGAGCTCACCAGCACCGTGCAGCAGAATACCGAAAGCGTACGTCATGCCAATATGCTGGCTGGAACGGCATCGCAAGTCGCGCTGAAGGGCGGCCAGGTAGTCGAGGAAGTGGTCTGCACGATGGGCGAGATCAACGAGGCTGCCAAGCGTATCGCCGACATCATTGGCGTTATCGACGGTATTGCGTTCCAGACTAATATCCTGGCATTGAACGCGGCGGTTGAAGCGGCACGGGCGGGAGAGCAGGGGCGCGGTTTCGCCGTCGTGGCGTCCGAAGTCCGTAACCTGGCCCAGCGCAGCGCCGCCGCTGCCAAGGAAATCAAGACACTGATTGGCGACTCTGTCGGCAAAGTCGAGGCGGGCAGCAAGCTTGTCAACGTGGCAGGAGATACGATGACCGAGGTCGTCGCCAGCGTGAAGCGTGTCACCGACATCATGGCCGAAATTGCGCTTGCCGGTCAGGAGCAGAGTGCCGGGATTGCCCAGGTGAATCAGGCCATTGCACAGATGGACCAGGTGACGCAGCAGAATGCGTCGCTCGTCGAAGAGGCCGCCGCTGCGGCCGATTCAATGCAAGCACAAGCTCAGGAGCTTCTTTCAGTGGTCAGCACTTTCAAGCTCGCGCCAGGGCAGCTCGCGCTTCGACCGCGTGCGGTAGGGATGGGGGCCCACGCCCTACTTCAGGCGCTGCCGGCCACCATAGACTAAGCCACTTTGCCAGGGCGCTGCTGGATATTCAGCGCTTCAATCCACTCGCGCGCGCCAGCATCTCGAGGCGGCTGTCGAGTCCATGACGGTCGAGCTCTCCTACGTGACGCAGGAAGAGGCGTCCGTCATTGCCGTAAAACAGTGTTGTCGGCATGGCAAACGATCCGGTGCGCCGTCCGACTTCCCGGGCACGGTCGGTGAAGACGTTGTCTAGCTCAAGTTTTTGCTGTGCCATGAAAGCCTGAATTGTCGCCACGTCCTCGCCTTGGTTGACGAAAACAAAGCTGATGTCGGGATGGCGCCGCTGGGCTTCCTCCAGCGCTGGCATCTCGCGCCGACATGGCGGACACCACGTCGCCCATAGGTTGACCACCATCGGCTTGCCCGCCAAGGTCCGCAACTGGACCGGTGTGCCATTGAGACGTCGTATCTCGACCAGAGGTACAGGAGTGCTGGGCGGCCCGAAGTTGAGAGTGGCGACGGCGCCAACTAAACCGACTACGGCACCAGCCAGGATCGCGGCAAGAACTGGTCTGCGCGGGGTGCCGATGCGGGCCGTGAGGTGAGCGCCCAGTACGAATGCCGCCAGGATGCCGCCAGTGTCCGAGAAACCGCCGTCACCGAGGTCGATTATCGAAAGCGGGTCGGCCGCATATTGCGACGCATTTTGTAGCACGAAGATGGCGCGAGCGACGACGAGACTGCCGACAATCGTTTTCCATACTACTGGCCAGCTGTGCCAGCCCCGCGTGTGCCGGTACCACCAGCTGACAAGAGCGCTGGCGCATATCGCTAGCCCCGGAATTGCCCATCTTTCTAAGTCAAATGCTTCCATTACACGACTCCTAACTGACAGCCGATATGGCTGTTACCCGTGGCCAATCCGTGCAAGCAGGGGGGCTTAGGATAAATGCTAAGGGTCTGGGATTAACGGGGCATTAGCGCTCCAATATTTTAGTGTGTAGGGCTGACGTCACCGCGCTGCCGAGGGAGAAGCGCACATGCTTTCCTGCGCCTTCCTTGTCTGCGCGAAAGGCATCTCGACGCGGTGACGAATAAGAAGATCGGAAAGGTCACTTAAGCTGACATTATAGAAATAATGTCAGAATTACGGAAGAGGGCGACAGAATAGATATGGTTTACGTAGTATTACTCGACACCTATGGAGGCCTTCATGCCCGACAATTCCCAGATAGCGGTTGCCGTGCAGGCCGACATCGACGCTCTTCGTGAACGCTTTCCGCGAACCTCGGATCTGTATCGGGAAGCCTGCAGCATCATGTTTTTCAGATACGGCCTAACGCCGACCACGAATGCGCTCTACCAGTTCGTCCGCAAGGGAAGCATGTCTGTGCCTAACGAAGCACTAAGGCGGTTCTGGAGCGATCTCAGGGAACGGGCCAGGGTGGACCTGCAGCACGCGGACTTGCCGGACCAGGTCAAGCATTCAGCCGGCCAACTGGTCGGGGAAATCTGGTCGTTGGCCCGCCAGGCGGCTGACGAATCAATCGCAGCCTTGCAGCAGAGCGTGGTCGTCGAGCGCGAAGCGGCACTGGCCGAGAAGGCGACACTGGAAAACCAATTCGCCCAACTGTTATCACAGTTCGAGAACGCTCGCGCCCAGATTGCATCGGCTGAGGCGACAGTTGCGCAACAGCGAGAAGAACTAGGCGCGAGGGCAGCAGTCGAGCGGGAGACGGGGAAGCGGCTTGTCGAATCGCTGGCAGAAATCGAACGGCTGCAAGGCCTCATCGATTCAATGTCCGCAGCACACGTGACCGAGATCGACAAAATAACGGGGCGCGTTGTCCAAGCCGAAAGACGCTACACCGACTTGGAAAAACGTACACTGCTTGACCTGGACCGTGAGCGAACGACGACGTCTAGGTTACAGAAGCAGCTCGATGCAGAACGCAAGGCGTCCGCCTGCCGAATTGAAGGGATACAGGGCCAGGTTCAAACGGCCCAGTTCCAGCTTGCGAGGCAAAGTCAAGAGCTCGGCGGCTATATAGCAAAGACCGAACTACTGGCCGACGAACGCGACCGAGCCGCCCGCCAGGCTGCGGAAAGCGCGCACCAGAGTGCGGAGCTGGGTAGCCAGCTTGCCGCCGAGCGCGCCAGGGTGACTGAGCTTCGCGGACGGCTTGAGCGAACAGCGCCGAAATCGGAATCGGCCAGCGAGGAGTTGGGTTTGGCACGGGCAGCGCGTCGTCAGCGGCGACCCTCACGAAGCAAGCCAGACAAATAGGCCAGGCCTGACGCCAGCGGCCCGAGTCCCACACGCCGATCCGCGAGCTGCAGCCAGTTGTCTCGTCTGTCATCACTGAACATCCGACGCGATTCCGTATCCATAAATACTTCCGTTGTACCTAAAGCTATTGACGTGATGAGTAGGCCATGAAGATTTACCTAAACATATAGACTCGACGGGGAAAACGGGGCTTTGACGCCGAGTCGGTAGATTAAGGTGCCCCGAGTACGGAGTTTTAGGTACGAGCGCT
>Ga0247725_1000249_pt1 | contig 52053 bp, 54 predicted proteins | sample OKSTACKMCFT3sol_FD_183021 | JGI IMG/M metagenome (GOLD analysis project Ga0247725, IMG submission 183021) | Subsurface sediment microbial communities from gas well in Oklahoma, United States - OK STACK MC-FT3-sol | ecosystem: Environmental > Terrestrial > Deep subsurface > Rock core/Sediment...
GATTGCGGCCTGACCCATCGCGCCCACGCGGTGGAGGCGCATATCGCCGAACTGGAGAAGAAGGGCGTGAAGGAAAGCGTGGAGGAGCGCGTGCGCTTCTCCCAGCAGCTGTTCGGTCACGTCAAGGCGAAGGACATCTGAGTTGCGGCGACAGGAACAGGCCCGGCGATGCCGGGCTTTTTCATTGAGCCTTACAATGGACGCTCCACAGCCCCGAAGAAGCCCATGAGTCTCTGTCGCCTTCACCCGCTGCCCTACCGGGCCGACCCCGCTGCCTATTTCGCCCTGGTGCGTCAGGCGCCGGGCGCGGTGTTGCTGGACGCCGGTCGCCCGCAGGCCGAACGCGGCCGCTATGACCTGCTCAGCGCCTGGCCGCAAGCCAGCTACTTTCCGCACCCCGGGGAAAGCGGCGAAGCCTTCTTCCAGCGGCTGCGCGGCGGGCTGGCGGATCTGGGCCATGCCGATGCGCTGGACGGCTGCGAGCTGCCCTTCACCGGCGGCCTGATCGGCTACCTGGCCTATGACTTCGGTCGCCGCCTGGAGCGACTGCCGAGCCAGGCCGTCGACGACCTGGCGCTACCCGATGCCCGCTTCGGCCTCTATGCCTGGGCCCTGATCAGCGACCATCATCGGCAAACCAGCCAGCTGGTGTTCCACCCACAGCTGGCGCAGAGCGAATGCGCACGCCTGATCCAGCTATTCGAGACCGCCAGCCCGGCACCTAGCCAACCCTTCTCGCTGCGGCACCCCTTCTACGCCGACCTCGATCAGGACGCTTATCGAAACGCCATAGAGCGTATCCAGGCCTATATCCAGGCCGGCGACTGCTACCAGGTCAACTTCGCCCAGCGCTTCCAGGCGCCTTGCCAGGGCGACGCCTGGAGTGCCTACCAGGCACTGCGGGCAGCCTGCCCGACGCCTTTCGCCGGCTTCCAGGCGCTGGAGGACGGTGCTGCCATCCTCAGCTTGTCGCCGGAGCGCTTCCTCCAGGTCAGCCGTGGGCGGGTGGAAACCCGGCCGATCAAGGGCACCCGGGCTCGCGGCGCCACGCCAGGCGAGGACGCGGCCAATGCCGCCGAACTGCAGGCCAGCGCCAAGGATCGCGCCGAAAACCTGATGATCGTCGACCTGCTGCGCAACGACCTGGGACGCAGCTGCCGCGTCGGTTCGGTCAGGGTGCCACAGCTGTTCGCCCTGGAGAGCTATCCCAACGTGCATCACCTGGTCAGCGCCGTGACCGGCGAACTGGCCGCGGACAGGGACGCGCTGGACCTGATCGCCGGCAGCTTCCCCGGCGGTTCCATCACCGGCGCGCCGAAGATCCGCGCCATGCAGATCATCGACGAACTGGAGCCGACCCGCCGCGCCCTGTACTGCGGCTCCCTGCTCTATCTGGACGTGCGCGGCGAGCTGGACAGCTCCATCGCCATCCGCAGCCTGTTGGTCAAGGATGGCATGGTCAGCTGCTGGGGCGGCGGCGGCATAGTGGCCGACTCCGACTGGCAGGCCGAGTACCAGGAGTCCATCACCAAGGTGAAGGTGCTGCTGCAGACGCTGGAGGCACTCTGAGCGCCCATGAAAAAGGCCCGCATCTGCGGGCCTTTTTCATGGTGGCGAAACCTTAAAGGCTCAGCGCGCGGCTGGACGCCTTGAGGAACTCGCGCTTGAGGTCCTCGTAGGTGTGCACCGCCGGGAACTGCGGGAACTCGCGGATCACGTTGTCCGGCGCGTGGAACAGGATGCCGGCGTGGGCCTCGCTGAGCATGGTGGTGTCGTTGTACGAATCGCCGGCGGCGATCACGCGGTAGTACAGGCTCTTGAGGGCGATCACCGACTGGCGCTTGGGGTCCTTCTGGCGCAGCTGATAGCTCACCACTCGATCGCTCTCGTCGGTGATCAGTCTGTGGCACAGCAGGGTCGGGAAGCCCAGCTGGCGCATCAGCGGCTGGGAGAACTCATAGAAGGTGTCGGAGAGGATCACCACCTGGAAACGCTCGCGCAGCCAGTCGACGAACTCCACCGCACCCTCCAGCGGCTTGAGGGTCGCGATCACTTCCTGGATGTCACGCAGCTTCAGGCCGTGCTCGTCGAGGATGCGCAGACGCTGCTGCATCAGCACGTCATAGTCGGGAATGTCGCGAGTGGTGGCCTTGAGCGCGTCGATGCCGGTTTTTTCGGCGAAGGCGATCCAGATTTCCGGAACCAGTACACCTTCGAGGTCGAGGCAGGCGATTTCCACGGGAGACTCCTAACGGGCTGAATGAAGGAAGCCGGCACTCTAGCGATTCACCGGACAGGGTGCAACGCGATGCTTATATCTGAATGCCTCAGTTACTCTCTGATTTGGTTATTTAGGCGCATAACGCCTTTCTTGCTAAGATCCCCGCCACAGAGCGCCCGAGCGCCGACCACCAGGAAGCCAGCCCGATGAGCCAGAACTTCAACGTTGCCGAACTGGCAGCGGCCTATGCCAACAAATCCCCCCAGGAAATCCTCAAGCTCGCCTTCGAACACTTCGGCGACGAGCTGTGGATTTCCTTCAGCGGCGCCGAGGATGTGGTGCTGGTGGACATGGCCTGGAAGATCAACAAGCAGGTCAAGGTCTTCACCCTCGACACCGGCCGGCTGCACCCGGAGACCTACCGCTTCATCGAGCACGTGCGCGAGCACTATGGCATTGCCATCGAGGTGATGAGCCCGGACGCCGAGAAACTGGAGGCCCTGGTGCGGGCCAAGGGATTGTTCAGCTTCTACAAGGACGGCCACGGCGAGTGCTGCGGCATCCGCAAGATCGAACCGCTCAAACGCAAGCTGGCCAGCGTCAAGGCCTGGGCCACAGGCCAACGTCGCGACCAGAGCCCCGGCACCCGCAGCCAGGTATCCGTGCTGGAACTGGACGCGGCCTTCTCCTCGCCGGAAAAACCGCTGTACAAGTTCAACCCGCTGGCACAGATGAGCAGCGAGGAAGTCTGGGCCTATATCCGCATGCTGGAGCTGCCCTACAACAGCCTGCACGAGCGCGGCTTCATCAGCATCGGCTGCGAGCCCTGCACCCGCCCCGTGCTGCCCAACCAGCACGAGCGCGAGGGGCGCTGGTGGTGGGAGGAGGAAACCCAGAAGGAATGCGGCCTGCACGCCGGCAACGTGATTGCCAGAGCCTGAATGAAAAAGCCCGGCACATGCCGGGCTTTTTTTCGCCAGCCGCCTCAGTGGACGGGCAGCTCGACCCCTTCGAACAACTCGTCCAGCTCGGCCTTGGTGTGGCACTGCACCGCCTTGGCCAGCACATCGCGGGTCAGGTGTGGCGCGAACTTTTCGATGAAGTCGCACATGAAGCCACGCAGGAAGGTGCCCCGGCGGAAGCCGATCTTGGTCACGCTGGGCTCGAACAGCTCGCTGGCGTCGAGCACCACCAGGTCGCTGTCGAGCTTTGCATCCACCGCCATGCGCGCGACTATGCCGACCCCCAGCCCCAGGCGCACATAGGTCTTGATCACGTCGGCATCGGCTGCGGTGAACACCACCTTGGGCGTCAGCCCGCGATGGCTGAAGGCCTCGTCCAGCTTGGAGCGCCCGGTGAAGCCGAACACATAGGTGACGATCGGGTGCTCGGCCAGGGCCTCCAGGGTCAGCTTGGGCAGCTTGGTCAGGGGATGGCCCTGCGGCACGATCACGCAGCGGTTCCAGCGATAGCAGGGCATCATCACCAGGTCGCCGAACAGCTCTAGCGCCTCGGTGGCGATGGCGAAGTCGACGGTGCCGTCGGCCGCCATCTCGGCGATCTGCATCGGCGTGCCCTGTTGCATGTGCAGGGCCACTTCCGGGTACTGCTTGATGAAACCACTGATCACCGCAGGCAGGGCATAACGCGCCTGGGTGTGGGTGGTGGCGATGGACAGGGTGCCCTTCTTCTCGTTGGAGAACTCCTGGGCGATCTGCTTGATGCTCTCGACCTTGCGCAGGATCTCGCCGGCGGTGGTGATGATGCGCTCGCCGGCCGGGGTGACGCGGGTCAGGTGCTTGCCGCTGCGGGCGAACACCTCGACGCCCAGCTCGTCCTCCAGCAGGCGGATCTGCTTGCTGATGCCGGGCTGCGAGGTATAGAGGCTCTGCGCCGTGGCGGAAACGTTCAGATCGTGGTGCGCCACTTCCCAGATGTAGCGCAGCTGCTGCAGCTTCATAGAATCCCCTCAAAGCAGATAGACGCTGCCTGAATTTGCCAGCTCAGCGATATAACCATAATAGCGGTTTAGCCTTTAAAACTAGACGATTTTTCGAGTTGTGCATGCCGTTCGTCTAGCCATTGGCGATAAGCCCTATCAGCGGTGCTGCAACATGGGCACCAGATAGACCGGCGTCTCGGACAACTGCAGCAGGCGCGCCGCCGTGCGCCCCAGCGGAATATCGTGGTGAGCGCCATGGCTGTGGCTGCCCACGACCAGCAGATCGACCCCGAGCTTGCGCGCCTCGTCGAGAATCACCTGGGGCGGATCACCCTGCGCCACGCGCACGCTGCGGATGATCTGCATATCCTGATGCGCCTCGCCCATCTCGTCGCGAAAGCCCTCCAGCACGCGCTGCTCGATGCTCCCCATCACGGTGGTCAGCCCCTTGCTGCGCAGCTCCTGCAGGGTCTTCTCGTCCAGATAGGTCTGCAGCACCGACTCGGCGAACAGCCCCAGCGGCTCCACCGCATGCACCACATGGAGTTCGGCCCGGAAGGCCCGTGCCAGCGCCAGGGCATGCTGCAGCACATAGGGGGCATAGAGCCCCAGGTCGGTGGCGTAGAGAATCGAACGCAGCATGCGGCCTCCCTGACTTCCTGCTAGCGGCCCTGTTCTGAGCTTAGCAGCGCTGGGCAAGTCGCCTAGGGCTGCAGTTCGTTGCTCACCCCGTGCGGCACATGGCCGGTGGCGACCACATCGCGGGCGCGCTCGCAGTGACCGGTCTGGTCGTCGAAGAACACGTCGGCGGCGAAGGCCTCGAGGAAGGCCGACTTGTCCAGACCGCCGAGGAACAGCGACTCGTCCAGGCGGATATCCCATTCGCGCAGGGTGCGGATCACCCGCTCGTGGGCCGGCGCCGAACGGGCGGTGACCAGCGCCGTGCGGATCGGGCAGGTTTCCTCGGGGAACTCGCGCTGCAGTCGATTCAGAGCGGACAGGAACGGCTTGAACGGGCCGCCGCCGAGCAGCTCGCGGGCCGAATCCTTTTCATGCCGCTGGAAGGCCTCCAGCCCGCCCTGCTGGTAGACCCGCTCGGACTCGTCGGAGAACAGCACGGCATCGCCATCGAAGGCGATGCGCAGCTCGGTACTGGCGGCCCGCCGCGGCCCGCCGGAGAGGATGGTGGCGGCAGCGAAGCCGGCCTCCAGGGCGCTGCGCACATCCTCGGCATGGGTGGAGAGGAACAGGTGGCTACGGAAGGCCGCCAGGTAGGGATAGGGGCTGCGCCCGCCGACGAAGGCCGCGCGGGAGATGCCGAGGCCATGATGGGCGATCGAGTTGAACACCCGCAGGCCGGTGTCGGCGCTGTTGCGCGACACCAGGATCACCTCGACCCGGGCCTGGCCGAGGTTGCCATTGAGGCTCAGCAGCTTCTCCACCAGGGGAAAGGCATCGCCCGGGGTGAGAATCTCGTCCTCGTGATCGATCTGGTACTGCCGGTAGGCCTCGACGCCCTCGTTCTCGTAGATGCGGTGGCTCTCGCGCAGGTCGAACAACGCCCGCGAGGAGATCGCCAGCACCAGCTTGTCACCCAGTCCCTTGCCCATAGTCGCCTCGGTTGACCTCGAGAAAGCGCAGCGCCTGATGCAACAGGCGCATTTTCGGCAGTTCGCAACCTGCCGCCGCTGCGGCCGCCAGAGGTGCGGCGTAGATGGCCTGCAGCTCCAGCGGACGCTTGTGTTGGAAATCATGGTACATGCTGGGCAGATAGTCCGGCATGCGCTCGGTCGCCGCCAGCAGCTGCTGCGCATAACCATCCGGCAACACGTGGCCGCAGGCGGCAGCGCCCCGCACCACCTCCTGCATCAGTGCAAGGATTAGCGCCCGGCTGTCGTCACTGGCCATCAACCGTGTGGTGCCGGCATTCAACAGCACGGACAGGCCGTTGTAGGGCACGTTCCACACCAGCTTCTGCCAGCGGGCCTGCTGCAGATCGGCCATGGCCGTGGATTCGACGCCGGCTGAGCGGAACAGCCGGGCGCCCTCCTCGACCAGCTCCTGGCGCTCTTGCGCCGAAACCGCAGGGCCGGAGTGGTAGCCCAGGTTCACCGCGCCCAGGGCCTGGTGTTCGACCACCCCCGGGGCGGCGCGGTGGACGCAGATGAAGCAGAGCCCGCCGAGCAGGTGCAAAGAATCCGGCAGCAGCGGACGCAGCGCTTCCTCCACCGCCAGGCCGTTCTGCAACAGCACTACCCTGGCTCCGGAGGCCGCGGCCTGGGCGATGAGCGGCGCCATTTCGGCATTGCTGGTGGTCTTGGCCCCCACCAGCAGCCAGTCGCAGGGCGGCATCTCGGCGGCACTGCGCCAGGCCTGCACTGGGTGCAGGTGCAAACGGCCATGCACGGCGCTATCGATCTGCAACCCTTGTTCGCGCACGGCCGGGTATTCGCTGCGCAGCAGGAAATGCACGTCATGCCCCGCCTTGGCCAGCATCAGGCCGTAGAAACCGCCGATGGCACCGGTGCCGATGATGCCAATGCGCGGGCGTTGCTGATCCGGCATCAGGGAAGCTCCTCGGGATCACAGCGTAGGGCCTGCAGCAGTGCGGCTGCCAGCTCGGGCAGGCGCAGCGGGGTGTGCAGTGCGCCAAGAAACTGGCCATCGCGGATCAGAAACAGGCTGGGCAGGTGGAAGACGCCGTAGCGCTCGACCAGGCCGCCATTGTGGCCGGCATCCACCCAGCACAGGCGCTCGACGGCCAGCGGCATCGCGGGCAACTCGCGGTGCGCCCAGCGGCAACTGGCACAGCCCATGCTAGTGAATATGAGCAAGGAGCGGCCCGCCAGGTCCAGCAACCGGCGGTCGGCATCCAGGTCGGTCAATTCCAGACTGGGGACTATACTGTTCATGACTGATGTCAAAGGGATGGCATCCGGAGTAGTCGAAATGCGTCGTTTTCTGCGTCACCCGAGCGACATGCCGGTGGAGCTGGTCCAGCGCAAGCACGCCTTTCTGCCGAAACAGAGGCTGAACAATATCAGCCTGGGTGGGGTCGCGTGCAATTCCAGCAAGGGTTTCCGCAAGGGCACCGCCGTCGAGCTGCGCATCCCCCTGCTCGGCGAGCAGGCCCGCTATCCGGGCGTGGTGGCCTGGTGCCGCAGGCAGCTGGACAATTACCTGGTCGGCATCGCCTTCATCGACGAGGACACCCTGTTTCGCGCCCGCATGGTCGAGCAGGTCTGCCAGATCGAGCACTATCGCCACCAGCGCGAGGAGGAGCTGGGCAGGCCACTGGAGGTGGAAACCATCGCCCGCGAATGGATCACCCTGCACGCCGCCGAGTTCCCCAGCACGCAAATCCACTAGCACCGGCGAGTTTCGCCCATTGTCTAGGCGGCCTGGAACGCGTTAAGGTTCCTCTCCCCCGCTGCGCCCCATGATTCCGCCTGAAGAGGCGCTCGGCTCCCGTGACCTGACGAGTACCACGATGGCTGATTTACCGATTGACGATCTCAACGTTTCATCCAATGAAACCCTGATCACCCCGGCGCAGCTCAAGCGCGAAATCCCCCTCACCGAAGCCGCCCAGCGCACCGTCGCCCATGGCCGCCAGGTGATACGCGACATTCTCGACGGCAAGGATCACCGCCTGTTCGTGGTGGTCGGCCCCTGCTCCATCCACGACATCAAGGCCGCCCACGAATACGCCGAGCGCCTCAAGGTGCTGGCTGCCGAGGTGTCCGACAGCCTGTTCCTGGTGATGCGCGTGTACTTCGAGAAGCCGCGCACCACCGTGGGCTGGAAAGGCCTGATCAACGACCCCTACCTGGACGACTCGTTCAAGATCCAGGACGGTCTGCACATCGGTCGCCAGCTGCTGCGCGACCTGGCCGAGATGGGCCTGCCGACCGCCACCGAGGCGCTCGACCCGATCTCCCCGCAGTACCTGCAGGACCTGATCAGCTGGTCGGCCATCGGCGCGCGCACCACCGAATCCCAGACCCACCGCGAGATGGCCTCGGGCCTGTCCTCCGCCGTGGGCTTCAAGAACGGTACCGACGGCGGCCTGACCGTGGCGATCAACGCCCTGCAATCGGTATCCAGCCCGCACCGCTTCCTCGGCATCAACCAAGAAGGTGGCGTCTCCATCGTCACCACCAAGGGCAATGCCTACGGCCATGTGGTGCTGCGCGGCGGCAACGGCAAGCCGAACTACGACTCGGTCAGCGTGGCCATCTGCGAACAGGAACTGAGCAAGGCCAAGATCCGCCCGAACATCATGGTCGACTGCAGCCACGCCAACTCCAACAAGGACCCGGCCCTGCAGCCACTGGTCATGGAGAACGTCGCCAATCAGATCCTCGAGGGCAACAACTCGATCGTCGGCCTGATGGTGGAGAGCCACCTGGGCTGGGGCAACCAGGCGATTCCGAAGGACCTCAGCGATCTCAAGTACGGCGTCTCCATCACCGATGCCTGCATCGACTGGGACACCACCGAGAAGACCCTGCGCAGCATGCATGCCAAGCTCAAGGACGTGCTGCCCAAGCGCCAGCGCGGCTGATCCGCGGCAGAAACGAAAACGCCGGGCAATGCCCGGCGTTTTTCTGTGCGCCTGCGCTCAGTGCTTGAGCTACTGGCGCTGGCGGCGCTCCAGATAGCGCTCCACATAGGAGCAGGACGGAATGACCGTGTAACCCATGGCTTCGGCATACTCCAGCGCCTGCTGGGTCAGTGCCGCCGCGATGCCGCGCCCACGCAGCGCATTGGGCACGAAGGTCCGGTAGATGTCGAGCGTCTGCTTGCCCAGATCCATGTAGGCCAGATAGGCGCGGTGGCCATCGATGACGGCCTCGAACTGATGACCCGCCTGGTCATGGTGGATGGACAACCCTTCGCTCATTTCATCTCCTCGACAGGCTCTAGAACAGAACCCTTACCTTATCGATCTTTTTCAGACGAAGAAACATCTCGGCGGAACCCGAACCGAATTGCACGCTCAGGAAGGCTCTGCCGTTCTCCACCTTGTGCAGCACCCCCTGATAGTAGGTGCCGTCATGCGTAATGAACTGTAGCCGCTTGCCTGCGTGACTGGGTAGGCTCGCCACGCTGACGAACTCGTATCGCGGCCCCACATCTTCCTGCTCTTGCTCTTGCGCGCGCACCAGCTCGTCCGGCTCAGGTGCAGCGACCGCCTGGGGATCGACCCAGGAAAACGCCAGAGGTTCCACCGCCTGCTGATTGATCAGCAGTACCGGGCGCAGCATCGCGATCACGTCCTCGGGCTCGAAGAACTGCAAGCCGTTCCAGGCAACGCCCTCGGTCGGCAGAAGCTCCATGCGCAACGCCTGGGGGTCGCGATAGTAGCCCTTGAGCGACTCCAGCAGTGCCGGGGCCAGGGCGATGCGCTGCGCACGCAGTGCACCGTCCAGATGATCGACGGAAGTCTGCAAGTACTCCTCCGCCGACTGCCCAAGCTTGCCGGCGCAGTAGTCGTTGACCTTGCGCTGATACTGGTTGTCATTGATCTCCAGGGTGATCGACGCAATCCGCGGTGGATTCACCCGCAGGTCGCCCGGCTTCTCCGACATGTTGGCCAGGGCGAAGCTGACGCGATAGTCGCCCATGTCGCGGGTGTCGGCATTCAGGGTGAAGGTCAGCTTCTGCGCGCCGGGCTGGAACAGGTAGGAGAACTGTCCATCGGTTTCCAGGGTGCGATAGCCCATTTCCAGCAACTCATCGACACCGATCTGCCTGGAGCTGCCGCAGGCGACACTGCTGATGGCCGTCTGCAGGTCCGGCTGCTGCGGAGCCTGGTGGATCATTTCCATGAACGGGCCATGCACATCCAGTTCGAACCCGCGGATGTTGACGGCCATCTGTTCGGGGAACTTGCCCTGCTCCAGGCGCTCCTTGAAGGACAGCAGGTCCCTGAGCCCCTTGAACTGCAGTTCGGCATGGGCAATGCGGAACTGGTCGCGAAACATGGGAATGTCCACCCGGATACCCTCGATGCCGACCCGGCCATCGAAGGATGAGGTGATGCCCTCGTAGCTCAGCCTCATCATCGGCGCCATCTGCTCGATCGCTTCGTTCATGATGGAACGCACCGAGAGCCACAACGAGACCTTGATCAACACGGCCACGGTCAATATGGCCAGCAGCCCCCACTTGATGAGTTTCGACATCCGTACTTCCTTGAACAGTCCGGGAATTGCATCCTGCCGGATACGACAACAGTGATCTTATCAACTGCCCCCACATCAGACCATGCGTCCGATATGCACTGTCGTCCCACATGAAGTGTCGCGCCAGAGGCTCTTCGAAAGAGCGAACTGTATGTTTTTTAAACAAAAAAGAGCGAAACTTGAACAAGTCGAAAAATTTTTTGCTTCGCTTGCCTCAGGTCGGTTTACTTACTAAAAGTAATGGGTAGTATGTAGCCCGGCTAATTTCCCACGCTCGGGAAATTGCTTTTCATGGAAAGTCCACCTTAAGGGGAACACGATGAACAACGTTCTGAAATTCTCTGCTCTGGCCCTGGCCGCCGTTCTGGCTACCGGTTGCAGCAGCATGTCCAAAGAAACCGAAGCCCGTCTGACCGCTACCGAAGACGCTGCTGCCCGCGCTCAGGCTCGTGCTGACGAAGCCTATCGCAAGGCCGACGAAGCTCTGGCTGCTGCTCAGAAGGCTCAGCAGACCGCTGACGAAGCCAACGAGCGCGCTCTGCGCATGCTGGAAAAAGCCAGCCGCAAGTAATACTTGCCGAGGCTTTGAAGAAGCCGACCCGGTTCGCCGGGTCGGCTTTTTTAATGCCCGCGATTATTGCGCACAACAAAAAGCCCGCGAGGCTCTGGCCTGGCGGGCTTCTGCAATGAGCCGGATCAGATTTCCAGCGGTACGCTGTCCTGGCTGGCCACGGTCTCCTGGGGCTGGGCGATCTCGATCGGCATGCCGTCCTCGGAAGCCACCACCTCACGCACCATTTCCCAGTCCAGACGCATGCTGGTGCCGAGCTGCTCGTTCTTCAGCAGGGCGTTGATCACCGCGGCATGCTTGTCCACCACGGACGGCTCCTCGCTGTCGCTCAGGGGCGCATGCGCCTCCAGGTAGACCTTGCCGCCACTCACGCCGAACTTGTAGGGCTCATTGATGATGCGCACCTTGGTGCCCACCGGCGCCATCTTGGCCAGTTCAAGCACGTTGTGGTTGAGCATGCGGAAGCAGCCGTGACTGACACGCATGCCGATGCCGAACTTCTTGTTCGAACCGTGGATGAGGTAGCCCGGCGTACCCAGGTTGAACTTGAACGGGCCCAGGGGATTGTCCGGCCCCGGCGGCACGTAGGCCGGCAGCGGATCGCCGTCGGCGGCATGCTCGGCCCGGATCGAAGCCGGCGGAGTCCAGCCCGGGTTCGGAGTCTTGCCGGTGATGGTGGTGGTGGCGATGGGCGAGCCCCAGCCTTCGCGGCCGATACCCAGCGGGAAGGTGTGCACCACGTTCTGCCCTTTCGGGAAGTAGTACATGCGGTACTCGGCCAGGTTGATGACGATACCTTCGCGCGGACCGGGCGGCAGGATGTAGCGGGTCGGCAGGATGATTTCGGCACCCTCGCCCGGCAGCCAGGGATCGACGCCCGGGTTGGCGGCGACCATCTCCAGATATCCCAGATCGTTGGCGGTTCCCAGGTCGGCGAACGTATCCTCGTACTTGGCCTTGATCACCTGGATCTGACCGACAATGTCTTCGCCGGGGGGCGGCAGAGGGAGTTCGAGGGCGGCAACGGGGCCGGCCACGATCAGGCTGGCGAGGCTCAGGGAGCGGGCGAGCGGCAACATCCTTAAATCCTTGGCAAGAATGGCTGATGGAAAGACTCGGGATTGTACACCGACACCCCGCGAGCCGGGAGGGTTCAGGCGTCGGACCACAGGAGCCGTTCGCCGCGCTTGTGCGCCTCGAGGGCGCCCTTGCAGGACGGACACAGGCGCTTGTCACGCAGGCCTTCACGATCCACGTCGCGCATCACCGGCAGTGCCGGCAGCAATCCCCCGCACAGGGTGCGATCGGCGAAACCGCCCAGTTCCAGCTGACGAGCTACCAGGTGTACCCGCGCCTCGCGGCAGGCGAACAGGTCGAGCTGCTCGTCGGGCACGATCAATTGGTAGGCGTATAGGGACCAGGCGGGACGCGGCATTCAGGGCTCCGGGGCGGGGCCGCCACGATAGCCGAAAGCGGGCACTCGGGGAAGGCTCAGAGCAACGGCTGCAGGGTCGGCCAGACGTTATCCAGCATCAGCGGCTGGGCGGCGGCCGTGGGGTGAATGCCGTCGGCCTGCATCATCCCGGCCACCCCGCCTACACCCTCGAGAAAGAAGGGCACCAGCGCCACCTTCTTATCCATCGCCAGATCGGCATAGACCTGGGCAAAGGCCTGGGTGTAGCGCTGGCCATAGTTGGGTGGCAGGCGCATGCCCAGCAACAACACACCGGCACCGGCCTCGCGGGAGGCATCCACCATGCGTGCAAGATTCTGTTGCAATCCCGACTGAAGGACAGGAACCCCACAGACTCAAGGGTTCCAACCAATGACCAGTCAAATCAGTGCCCAAAGTGTTACAAACCTGTTAGAAAGCCACCGCCCGAGGCTTACCACCGTCCTGGCTAAGCCATGGCACTACAGACGAAACGGACGTTACTACCTGCGCATCCGTACCCAAGGGCTGCCGTACTCCTCCTTCACCGTGTCCCTGCGGACCAGCGACCGAAGCACAGCTATGGAAATCTCCAGCAACATCCAGAGGGCGCTTGCCTACTTCCATCTTGATAAGCCCGATGCGACCTGGGAGCAGCTCAAGGAGCGACTGACTGCCATCACTGAGGAGTGCCTGGAGATCGCCCACGGGAATTTCGGGGCAGACATTGCGCATAGCGAGTTCTATCGAGAGATGTACGGGGCTCTTCGGCAGATCAGTAAGCAGGGTGACCTGAGCATGGTCCAGCATCGAGCCGTAGCTATCGGTCAGAGCATCATGGCCGCTGCAAATGCCCGCATTGAGGGGCGCTCGGGGGCTCTGGTAAAGATCATTGATCATCTCAATCACAGCGCGGACCCTAATAGCCAAGCTGGCCTTTCCCCGTCCCTATCTGTAAGCGCCCCTCAGGAACCTCTGACCTGGGGCGACCTTTCGGCTCTCTACATGGCCGAACACAGCATCAACCTCAAAGAATCCAGCCGGAAAGCTGCAATCACAGCCCACACGAACATAGGGCGCGCCTTCGAGGCCATCGGCGTGACAGACCTCCGGGGCCACACTCGCGAGGATATGACCAAGCTCCGTGACAAGCTGCTGGAAAGCCGTAAGGCGTCCACGGTGAACAACCTATGGGCCAAGCTGCAAGCAGTAATGAGCTGGGCGGTCAGGACGGACAAACTCACCAAGCAGTACGCAGATAAGCTCAAGATCACCAAAGGAGCGGACAGCGAGCGGGTAGCTTTCACTCGGGATCAAGTGGTCGCCCTGATGGACCATGTAGATACCCTTCCCGAGTCCTCCTGGCAGCGCTGGGCGTTATCCCTGGCAGCGATCACAGGCGCCCGTGTGGGCGAGATCAGCTACCTAACCAAAGCCGACATCAAGCAGGTAGACGGCCTGTGGTGCATCGACATTAACGAAGACACTGGCGGTAAATCCATCAAGAACAAGCACAGCAAACGCCTTGTGCCTCTTGTAGATGGAGCCCTTGGGTTTGACCTGTCGGCATTCCTACGCGCAGTCAGTGCGGGTGCCCTGCCCTCTGACAATGGCATTGACCCTGCGAAGGCAAGCAAGAAGCTAAACCTCATCCTCAAGGAGGTGCTCGGGGAAGGGATGAACGAGAACCAAAAGCTTCACTCCCTGAGGCATCACCTGATAGGCGCAATGGAGGCCGCAGGCGTCCCCGTGGCTCACGCACAGGCGGCTGCTGGCCAATCCTCGGGCACTATCGCATATGACGTATACGGCTCGGGGTCTCCCATCCCCAAGGTTTACGCGGCAATCAAGCAGGGCCTGATGGGGGATGCACAATGAATATGCATCAAGACATGGTGAACTCTCTTCGATCCCTACTGGCAGCTATTGATTGCCCAAGCTGTAAGGCTCGGCAGGCGGTGGAGCAGGCACAGAGGGCATCCCAGCAGGCACAGAAGGCATTGCAGGAATGGGAGCAGTGGAAACAAGGGCTATTGACTGGTCTCGAAGCTGACCGGAAGGACCTGCTGGCCGCCGCTGAGGCACCAGTGGGAGCGACCGCATGAGCATCTTCTTGACCTGCCTTCAGTGGCTATGCGGTGCCCTGGCGGTTTACTGGGCTATCCAAGCTGGGCTGCACCTTGTGGCGTTAGCCCTCAGTCTCCGTAAGCCAGCAGCACCAGAGACCCAAGGCAGCAAGAAGCCTAATCCGTGGGTGGATCAATGAGCCTCTGGCAGTTCCTGGGCGTCCTCGCCCTGTCCGTTGTGATCTTCGTGTGCATGCTGGACACCGACTGGAAGCGCAAGCTCCTTCGGCATCACGGGGAGAAGAACCCGTAGGCGGTGCTCAAAGCCAGCTCTTTGCGGGGCTGGCCTTACGCAGGGACTCAAGAGCGATACGCGTGGTCGTGAAGGAAGACGATTGCGGATGCCGTGAGGTTGATTACAGCTTTCGCTACATGTTCGGGCACAACCTTTTCGACCTCGCCGGCACCGTGCGAAGTGCTGATCCGATTTCTCAATGTCCCAATGATGAGTAACGGCTGCTCCCAAAACGCGTCTAAACCTGCCTTGTCCATGATGGTTTTCAGAAGCTTAGAGGTTGTGTCGCCCTGCGAGTAACCAAAGCCCTTCTGGCCACAAATGACTTTCATCACGCTTTCATAGCTGCTGTTGCATTTCGTCACGCAGTCGCCGAATTTGCGGTGCCGGTAGTCTTCGAGCGCGGCCATGAACTCCGAGTTAGCATTTAGGAACGCAGGCGTCCTAAGAACCTCCAAGGCAGGCTGTATAGCGGTCTCGTGAAGGAGCTGGCTGTCCTTTGGAATGACCTTGGCCTCCTCTCGAAACACCATCGACCTACACTGTCCATCGCTGTCGTATTTCTGCTCCCAGACCTGAGGAACGACATGGTACGGAAGGTCATCAATCATCAGAAATTCGTTGAGCCGCTCGACAACTGCATCTCGGTTCGCCCCAAGGTACTGACCGCAATCGTAACGCAGCGCATACTCAATAAAGTTCAAGAACTGCTCGTCTTCGCAGTGCTCCAAGTACGCCAGTAGGTCCTCGTGGGGCCTGTTGTAACGTTGCCCTGTGAGGCTGTGGCGCCCGAGTAGGTACGCGAACCTATCGTGAAGAACGTCCAAGAACTGATAAATCCCACCGTGTGTAGCATCTCGGAACAGCATCAGAGTTCTGCCTCGGAATGTCTCCGTCAGTTCCTTTCTTCCGGCGCTTTGATTCCCCTGGCGACGAGAAAACACATCGAAAATACCTCGAATCACACCAGCCTCCACTGCTTCCGGGACAAGAAAAACGCAGGTTAGCATTCACGCCCCGCTGACCTACAGCATCGACAGCGGTTGAATGGACGAACTGAAGTCCCTGCGAGGCGAGATCGTGTCCCTGCGCCAGGAGTTACAGGCCAAGACCTTCAGCCTTGAGGCACCGAAGGCGGCCGAGGTGAGTCCCTATAAGGGACAGCCTGTAGCACGCCAGTAGCCAAATCCCCTCACTGGTAGCTGAGGACACCCCGTCCTCCGCACCACCATGAGGGCCACCAGATGAAATCCGCAAAACCACTGCCACCACTCGAAGAGCTGGCCAGATGCTACCGAGTCAACAACGATTGCCCGAGCGGCCTTGAACGCATCGGTTCACCTACGCGCAAGAGCGGGGCACTTGGTCCCACTGGAGGGCTCGGGTCGGACGGTTACTGGCGAGTCACCCACCGAGGCTCAAGCTATCGCATTCACCGCATTATCTGGGCGCTGGTTAATGGACGAGACCCCGGCACTCTCGTGATAGATCACCGAGACGGCGACCCGCAGAACAACGCCATTGACAACCTCAGGGCATGCACCGAGGCCGAGAATCTACAGAACAAAAGGTCACCCGGTCGGCGCGGTGCTGCTGTGACTGTCGGCCTTCCAAAAGGAGTGCGTCGCCAGGGTGACGTTTATGTCTTCTCAATAATGGTGCGCGGTGAACGGCATGTAACTGAGCTGGCCAACCTGACAGCGGCCCGGAACTACGCCAGACAGGTACGGGACCGGCTCCACGGCGAGTTCGCCCGTCACGACTAAGCACAACATGTAGTGGCAACCACTCAATTCAGACCACTAAATATAGACCCTCACTTATAGGGGAGAGCCCAGGGAAAACTTAAAGTCACTCCCTTTGGTTCTTTAAGTTCCTCCTTCAGCCCGTCGCTGGGCGTCTTCATCAACACAGTTCTTCTGTTTGCTCCTTGTGCCGATTGCCGATCCCTTGTCGTGGGTCTGTGTGCCGGTCATCGGGAGCGAACGCAGGGAGCAAACAAAAGGAAAACGACTATGCGTCACCGTATCCAAGCCAGACCCAATGCCACCGAGGAACACTTGGCCACCATAGGCCGACTTCGGGAAGCCATCGACAATCCCGCCAAGCTATCACTGCTCATCGACCTTAGAGCGTCCTTCAAGCATCACCGAGACTGGCAGACTGAAGAGCGCTATTTGATCGACCGTCACAAGTCACCGCTGCTGCCAAGCCTGCTGGTGTCCCTTGAGGCTGCCGGGGTCTCACTCAGGGAAGCCCTGAGCGCCCCGCTACTATTCGCAATGAACGCCCGATAGCTACCAGCCCACCCGCAGCCGCAACAGCCCACCCGCTTCACCTTCAGTTCCCACCTGAAGTCCTCACCGTGCCCACCGCTGGGCATCTAAACGAAATCAAGAATCCATAGAGCAGCCCCCAGGGTCGGCGTGATCACGTCTCCCTGTGTCTTGTCGCGCCCACTGTGCGGACTGGGGGTTGCTCTATGGGAGGAGACATCCACCCATGAATATCGAAATCACTGCTGTAACCCAAGCCAAGGTGACCATCAACGGCCAAGCCCTGGCTCGTGAGTATGCCGAATCGATCCTTCTGCCCCTGATGGTGGCAGCTCAGGGCAAGAACTCCCCGGCAATCCTCAAGGTTGCCCAGGCGTTTGCTACGGCTGGCCTGTCCCTGAAGGCAGTCCCTGCGGCCAATGGCGCCTATCAGACCCACTTGGCCGAGCAAGCCCAGCTCGATGCCCGCCGAAAGGCTGAAGCCGAAGCCGACTATCAGCGCTGCCGTGTGCCTACCGCCCAGGAGATCGCTGAGAAGAAAGCCAAGCGACTACGCGAAGCCCAGGCCGTTCGAGAACACGCAGAACGCATTCGTAGCCAGATGGGCCGCTGATAGCCAATCACTCAGACAACTTAGGAGTTACAGACAATGAAGCCTTTTCAGAACAAAGCCCCAGACCGTACCTACACCCAGTCCGTGAAGTCCCTTGGGCTGACCCAAGTGTCATTCCACAGCTCGGACATTCGCCCCCAGGAGATGGCCGCCAGTGACCCGCTGACCTACGCAGAGGCCATGCTGGAAGCCGCCGATGAGCACCTGAATGGTGATGAATGGCGGGAGAACATGAACAATGCTTTCCCCTCAGAAGTACGCCCATTCGGCTCCGTTCCAACGTGCCCACAGGTCGCCTTGATGGCTGATCGCTCGGTCACCTTCGATCCGCGCCAGACCTACGATGGTCGCTCAGTGTCCAAGGGTGAAGCTGTAGCTGGCTCGCTGGTGTCCATGGAGGCCCCTGAGGTCGGCGTGATGGTATCGGCCCGCCTGTCCATCCTCGATCACACCGTCCAGTTTGGATTCACTGCTCGAAGCATGGAGCAGACTGCGGACAAGGTACTGAATGACCTTGAGCTGACCCTGGCGGGCAAGATCGCTGAGAGCCTCGAAGGTCAGCCCTCCGTCTCCAAGGTCTACGCCGGGCCGCTCAGCGGCACCCCTGCGGCACAGGCCGAAGACTTCCTTGACCTGATCGCCGTCCACTTGGACACCTACTGGGGCCGTGACATCTCGGAGTTTGGCGTACTGGTGCCGGTAAGCCTGCGCCCAGTGCTCAACCGTGCGGCCCAACGGGCTGGCCTGGAAGATATTGATGACCTCGTGGGCACCCGTGTTCAGGTCTACAGCGGCCCTGACCGTGGCGTCTTCTTGGTGCCTAAGGCATTCGCCATGCTGTCCTTCCGAGAGAACAGCGAAGGGGACGTGTGGCGTCTTGACCTGTCTCGCAATAGCTCAACCCTGAGCTGGGAGCTTGAGGTCTCCGCTGTGGTGGACGTAATGGCCACCGCAATGGTGGAGGTCAAGGTGGATGGCTCCGACTGGGAGACCACACCTGTAGCCTTGCCGATCATCAAGCAGATCGTATTGGCCGACCAGCCCTAATCCTGAATAGCTCCGAGACCCGAAAGGGCCTTGGGGCTTTCATTTTGAATACCCGAGTATTTAAGTAGGATATAGAGAGAGCCTGAGAAAATAGGTCAAAAATTCGAGCCCCCATTCCATAAAGAGACTCGTCCAGATACCCCCCCGTGTGCCCGGTCACCTAATGGCATCCGAAAGCCCGTCCCAGAGGGCCTCGGTGTTACAAGAAGCGTCACAAACGTGTGACAAATTCAGGTTGACAGGCACCACGAGGCAGCCACTAAGATGGCGCCTCCTGACCTTCTTCAGGATCGCTTCAGAGCAATGGTTTGAGTGTCGGCCAGACGTTATCGAGCATCACTGGCTGAGCAGCAGCAGTCGGATGGATTCCATCAGGTTGCATCATGGAGGGCACGCCAGCCGCGCCTTCCAGCAGGAAAGGCACCAAGGCTGAGCCGGTCTCACTGGCCACTTTGGGGAACACTTCAGCGAAAGCGGTTGTGTAACGCTGACCGTAATTCGGTGGCAGTTTCATCCCCAGAATAAGCACCTTGGCGCCTGCTTCCTGAGACTGCCGAACCATCGACGCAAGATTCTGTTGCAATTGTGCGGGCGACTGGCCACGCAGGCCATCGTTGCCGCCCAGTTCGATGATCACCAGCTGCGGCCGATGCTGCGCAAGCAGCGCTGGCAGCCGTGCGGCGCCGCCTGCGCTGGTGTCGCCGCTGATCGAGGCGTTCACCACCTGGTGCTCGAAACCGCCCTCCTGCAGGCGCTGCTGCAGCAGGGCGACCCAGCCCTGGCGGGTATCCAGGCCGAAAGCGGCGCTGATACTATCCCCGACCACCAGTACGGTGCCGGCCAGTGCGCCTTGTGCCCACAGCAGCAGGGTCAGCGCACCGCTCATCCACAATGCACGCATCGGACTCTCCATGAGCGCAAGCATTCTCTCTGCGCGGCACCTTAGCAAAGTGGTTCCCAGCACGGAAGGCGAGCTGGCCATCCTCCACGACCTGACCTTCGACCTGGAGCGTGGCGACAGCCTGGCCATAGTCGGCAGCTCGGGCTCGGGCAAGTCGACCCTGCTCGGTCTGCTGGCCGGCCTCGACCTGCCCAGCGCCGGCGCGGTCGAGCTGGCCGGCCACCCCTTGCAGACCCTCGACGAAGACAGCCGCGCGCGGGTGCGTGCCGAGCACGTCGGCTTCGTGTTCCAGTCCTTCCAGCTGCTGGACAACCTCAACGCGCTGGAGAACGTCATGCTGCCGCTGGAGCTGGAAGGCCGCGGCGATGCCCGCCAGCGCGCCGCCTCGCTGCTGGAGCGGGTCGGCCTGGGCCAGCGCTTCGGCCACTATCCGCGCCAGCTGTCCGGCGGCGAGCAGCAACGCGTGGCCATCGCGCGCGCCTTCGCCGCCGAGCCGGCGATCCTGTTCGCCGACGAGCCGACCGGCAACCTCGACAGCCACACCGGCGAGCGCATCAGCGACCTGTTGTTCGAGCTCAACCAGGAGCGTGGCACCACGCTGGTGCTGGTCACCCATGACGAGCGCCTGGCCCATCGCTGCCGGCGCCTGATCCGCCTGGAAGCCGGGCGCCTGGTCGACAGCGTGGAGCCCTGATCGATGCTCGCCCGCCTGTTCGTCCTGGCCTGGCGCCAGCTGCTGCGCGACGCCCGCGCCGGCGAGTTGCGCGTGCTGTTCTTCGCCCTGCTGGTGGCGGTGGCCGCCAGCACCGCCATCGGCTACTTCGGCGCCCGCCTCAATGGTGCCATGCTGCTGCGGGCCACCGAGTTCCTCGGCGCCGACCTGGTCCTCAATGGCAGCGCACCGGCGACGCCGGAGCAGGTGGAGAGCGGGCGACGCCTGGGCCTGGAGCTCGCCCAGGTGGTCGAGTTCTCCAGCGTGATCGCCGGCGACCAGGGCATCCAGCTGGCCAGCGTCAAGGCCGCCAGCGATGGCTACCCGCTGCGCGGCGAGCTGAAGAGCGCGGCACAACCCTATGCGGCGGAGGAAAGCGGCCCCGGCCCGCGCCCGGGTGAAGCCTGGGCCGAAGCGCGGCTGTTCGCTGCGCTGAACCTCGAAGTCGGTGACCGTATCGAGGTCGGCAACCTGAGCCTGCGGCTGACCCGCGTGCTGACCCACGAGCCGGATCGCGCCGGCGACTTCTACAGCCTCACCCCGCGCGTGCTGATGCACCTGGACGACCTGGATGCCACCGGCGTGGTGCAACCGGGCAGCCGGGTGCGCTACCGCGAGCTATGGCGCGGCGATGGCGAGACGCTAGCCCGCTACCGGCAGACGGTGGAGCAGACGCTGGCCGCCCACCAGCGCCTGGAGGATGCCCGCGACGGCAACCGGCAGATCGGTGGCGCCCTGGGCCGCGCCGAACGCTACCTGAACCTGGCCAGCCTGGCCGCCGTGCTGCTCGCCGGCGTCGCCGTGGCCCTCTCCGCCGCACGCTTCGCGGCGCGACGCTTCGATGCCAGCGCCCTGCTGCGCTGCCTGGGCCTGTCGCGGCGCGAGGCCCTCGGGCTGTTCGCCCTGCAACTGGCCATGCTCGGCCTGCTTGCCAGCCTGCTCGGCGCCCTGCTCGGCTGGATCGGCCAACTGGTGCTGTTCAAGTTGCTGCAAGGCTTGCTGCCACCGGGCGTCCCCCCAGGCGGGCTGCTGCCGGCGCTGGCGGGGATCGCCACCGGCCTGGTGGCCCTGGCCGGCTTCGCCCTGCCGCCGCTGGCCGCCCTCGGCCGCGTGCCGCCGCTGCGGGTACTGCGCCGCGACCTGCTGCCGGTGCCGCCCAGCTCCTGGCTGGTGTACGGCGCCGCCCTGCTGGCGCTGGGCCTGATCATGTGGCGCCTGAGCCTGGACCTGAAGCTGACCCTCGGCCTGCTCGGCGGCGGCCTGCTCGCCACCCTGCTGCTGGGCGGCGCCCTGCTGCTCGGCCTCAACGCCCTACGCCGCCTGCTGGCCCGTGCCGCCCTGCCCTGGCGCCTCGGCCTCGGCCAACTGCTGCGCCATCCGCTGGCGGCCGCCGGCCAGTCGCTGGCCTTCGGCCTGATCCTGCTGGCCATGGCGCTGATCGCCCTGCTGCGTGGCGAACTGCTCGACACCTGGCAGGAGCAGCTCCCCGAGCAGGCGCCCAACCACTTCGCCCTCAACGTGCTGCCGGCCGAGAAGGATGCCTTCGCCGCCCGCCTCGCCGAGCTGTCGCCACAACCGGCGCCGCTCTACCCGATAGTCGCCGGGCGCCTGACGCTGATCAACGGCGAGCCGGTAAAGTCCATCGTCAGCAAGGACAGCCAGGGCGAGCGTGCCATCCAGCGCGACCTCAGCCTGACCTGGGCCGCCGAGCTGCCAGAGGGCAACCAGTTGCTGGCCGGCCAGTGGTGGCAGGCCGGCACACCCGGGGAACTGCCCGCCGTTTCGGTGGAGTCCAAGCTGGCCGAGAGTCTCGGCCTGCAACTCGGCGACCGCCTGAGCTTCAGCGTGGGCGGTCTCGAACGCGAGGCCAGGGTCGCCAGCCTGCGCCAGGTGGACTGGGACAGCTTCCAGCCGAACTTCTACATGATCTTCGAACCCCAGACCCTCCGGGATCTGCCCGCCACCTACCTGACCAGCTTCTACCTGCCGCCGCACAGCGAGCGACAGCTGGTGGAGCTGTCGCGCCAGTTCCCGGCCGTCACCCTGCTGCAGGTCGAGGCGCTGCTGGAGCAGCTGCGCAGCATCATGGCCCAGGTCAGCCTGGCGGTGGAGTACGTGCTGCTGTTCGTCCTCGCCGCCGGCCTGGCGGTGCTGTTCGCCGGGCTGCAGGCGACCCTCGACGAACGCCTGCGCCAGGGCGCCCTGCTGCGCGCCCTGGGCGCCGAGCGCCGCCTGTTGCTGCGCGCCCGCCGTGCCGAGTTCGGCCTGCTCGGCGCCGGCAGCGGGCTGCTGGCGGCGCTCGGCTGCGAGCTGGTCAGCTTCCTGCTGTATCGCTACGCGCTGGAGCTGCAATGGCAGCCGCACCCCTGGCTGCTGCTGTTGCCGCTGATCGGCGCCCTGCTGGTCGGCAGCGCCGGCGTCTGGGGCACGCGCAGGGCGCTGAACGCCTCGCCGCTGACGGTGCTGCGCGAAGTCTGAGCTTGTAGAATCGCCCGACCTCAATACTTCGCGAGCACCATGAGCCGTTATCGACCGCCCCGCACCGCCGGCACCCCGCTGATCACCCCCGAAGGCGAGGCGCGCCTGCGCGCCGAACTGCACGAGCTGTGGCACGTGCGCAGGCCCCAGGTGACCCAGGCGGTCAGTGAGGCCGCCGCCCTTGGCGACCGTTCGGAAAATGCCGAGTACATCTACGGCAAGAAGATGCTGCGCGAGATCGACAGCCGCGTGCGCTTCCTCACCAAGCGTCTGGAAAACCTCAAGGTGGTCGACGCCCGTCCGGCCGACCCGGGCAAGGTCTACTTCGGCGCCTGGGTGACCCTGGAGGACGAGGATGGCGGCGAATCGCGCTACCGCATCGTCGGCCCCGACGAACTGGATCTCAAGCAGGGGCTGATCAGCATCGACTCGCCGCTGGCCCGCGCCCTGGTGGGCAAGGCGCTGGATGCCGAAGTGCGCGTGCACACGCCTGGCGGCGAGCAGGCGTTCTACATCACCGCCATCGACTACCCGGATTTCAGCGCAGGCTGATCAGCCCCTGGCGGGCCACCCGCACCAGCTCTCCGATCAGCGCGCCGCTCACCGGGCGCGCCTCGGCGCCGACCACCACCAGATCGAAGGCATCGGCAGGCAGGCGCGCCAGGTCCTGCGCCTCGGCGCCGGAGAAGCGGATCAGGAAGTTGCGGGCGCCTGGCCAGTGCTTGGGCCAGCCTTCCAGGCTATTGAGCAGGCGCGCCTGATGACTGCCGACCAGCAGCACATGCGGGTGGCGATTGACCGCCGTACGCGGCAGGGGGGAAAAATGCAGATGGGTGCGTGGGCAACTCATGGGTGCAGTCTCGGCCTCATAGTCCCGCCGGACTGCGGTGGGAGGCGACACCGGCCAGCGCTTTAGCGGTATTCGCCCAACCGGGCGGCGCCCCGCAAGTTGCTCTTAAATCGGCGCCATGGGGTGCGATCCTAGGAATGCCGCCCAGTGCTGTCAAGGTGAAGCCATGCCGGATACGAGCCTCAGACTGTTCTTCGCCCTACCCTGTCCGGCGCCCGTCGCCAGGCGCCTGGACACCTGGCGCCTGGCCCAGGGCTTTTCCGGGGTCCCCACCGCGCGGGGCAACCTGCATCTGACCCTGGCCTTTCTCGGCCAGCTGCCAGCCAGCATGCTGCCCCTGCTGGAGCGGCTGCCGCCACGCCTGCCACTGCCCCAGCTGGGCTTCGACCTGAACCTGGATCGCCTGCAGTGCTGGCCCGGCGGCCTGCTCCATCTGGCCCCCAGCCAGCCACCCGCGGCCCTGCTGGAACTGGTGAACGGCCTGAACGCGCAGCTGGCCCTGGCCGGGCTGGCCACGGAGCCACGCCCCTATCGCCCGCACCTGACCCTGGCACGCCGCAGCCACATGCCCTCCGCCGCGATACCCGTCGCCTTTTCCTGGCGGGTCGAGGAACTGCGCCTGTACCGCTCGCTCGAGGGTCGCTACCAGGCGCTGTGCCGCTGGCCACTGGGAAGCGCGCCGGAGCAGTGAGTGCAGCTGGCTGGCAGGCGGCAGCCCAGGCCCCACAGGGGGAGTCGAGAAACGCTCCTGTTCCCCTCGGTAACATTCCCTAGGTGATTGCAGAACCCTTGCCGCCGCTGGCTTTCGTCACAAACGCCCGTTTAGAGCCTTTGTTCTAATCCACCCCGTTCCTGGCACAGTTCCTGCCCCACCGAGCCTGCTGAAGTACCGGCCCGGGAAGCGCCGGATGGCTGGATGCAAGGATGGATCAGTGCCCAACCCTTCGCTCGAGAGCAAAACATGAATAACAAGAAAACCCTGCTCGCCCTCTGCATCGGCAGCAGCCTGCTGCTGTCCGGCCCAGCCGAAGCCGGCCTGTTCGGCTCCACCGGCTACACCAAGACCAAGTACCCGATCGTCCTGACCCACGGCATGCTCGGCTTCGACAGCATCCTCGGCGTCGACTACTGGTACGGCATCCCGTCCTCGCTGCGCTCCGACGGCGCCAGCGTCTACATCACCGAAGTCAGCCAGCTCAACACCTCTGAGCTGCGCGGCGAGGAGCTGCTGGAGCAGGTGGAAGAGATCGCCGCCATCAGCGGCAAGGGCAAGGTCAACCTGGTCGGCCACAGCCATGGCGGCCCGACCGTCCGCTACGTGGCCGCCGTACGCCCGGACCTGGTGGCCTCGGTGACCAGCGTCGGCGCCCCGCACAAGGGCTCGGACACCGCCGACTTCATCCGCCAGATCCCCCCGGGCTCGGCCGGTGAGGCGATAGTCGCCGGCATCGTCAACGGCCTGGGCGCGCTGATCAACTTCCTCTCCGGCAGCTCCAGCACCAGCCCGCAGAACGCCCTGGGCGCCCTCGAATCGCTCAACAGCCAGGGCGCCGCCGCCTTCAACGCCAAGTATCCGCAGGGCATTCCGACCAGTGCTTGCGGCGAAGGCGCCTACAAGGTCAATGGCGTCAGCTACTACTCCTGGAGCGGCACCAGCCCGCTGACCAATGTGCTCGACGTCAGCGACCTGCTACTGGGCGCCAGCTCGCTGACCTTCGACGAGCCCAACGACGGCCTGGTCGGGCGCTGCAGCTCGCACCTGGGCAAGGTGATCCGCGACAACTACCGGATGAACCACCTCGACGAGGTCAACCAGACATTCGGCCTGACCAGCCTGTTCGAGACCGACCCGGTCACCGTGTACCGCCAGCAGGCCAACCGCCTCAAACTGGCCGGCCTCTGAGCCATGGATCGGGGCCCACGGGGCCCCGATGTTTTCCCCCGCCGAGTCTCGCCGTGAACAAAGCCCTGCTTCTGGCCGTGCCCCTGCTGATCGGGGCCGGCATCGCCGTCACCCTCGCCCTCAACCCACTGACTCCAGCACCCAGCCCAGCGGCGCTATCGACTGCGCCTGGCGCACCGCAGCCGTCGCCGGCGGTGCAGCGAACCCTCGACGACGCACCTGCAGCACCGCCCCTGGCTGCCGAAATCGCGCCTCTGCCACCCTCCTTCGCCGGAACCCAGGTGGATGGCCAGTTCCGCCTCGATGCGGCAGGCAACCTGCTGATCGAACGGGATATCCGGCGCATCTTCGACTACTTCCTCAGCGCCTATGGCGAGGACAGCCTCAAGGCCACCATAGAGCGCCTACAGGCCTATGTCCGCAGCCAGCTCGACGAGCCGGCCGAAAGCCAAGCCCTGGCGCTGCTGGAGCAGTACCTGGAGTACAAGCGCCAACTGGTGCAACTGGAGAAGGACCTGCCGCAGATGGCCAGCCTGGATGCCCTGCGCCAGCGCGAGCAGGCGGTACAGAACCTGCGTGACAGCCTGTTCAGCGTCGAAACGCACCAGGCCTTCTTCGCCGAGGAAGAGGCCTACAACGGCTTCACCCTGCAGCGCCTGGCGATCCGTCACGACCAGACGCTGGACGACCGGCAGAAGGCCGAGGCGCTCGACCGCCTGCGTGCCAGCCTGCCGGAGGAGCTACAGGCATTGCTGGCCCCGCAGCTGCAGGCCGAGCTGCGCCAGCAGACCGCAGCCCTGCAGGCCCAGGGCGCCAGTGCCGCACAGATCCAGCAGCTGCGCCTGCAACTGGTCGGCGCCGAGGCCACCGCGCGCCTGGAAGCGCTGGACCAGCAGCGCCAGCAGTGGCGCCAGCGCCTCGCCGACTACCGCCGGGAAAAGGCCAGGGTGCTCGCCAACGACGGCCTGAGCGAAAGTGACAAGCAGGCCGCGATTGCCGAACTGGCCGCGCAGCGCTTCGACGACAGCGAGCGCCTGCGCCTGGAAGCGGCCGAACAGCTGGCGCAGAGCCGGGAGGAGAAACCCTGAATGCAAAAAGGCCCGCTTTCGCGGGCCTTTTCTCCGTGCAACCGTCTCAGCCGGCGATGCGGCGATCCAGCGACAGCTTGCCGGCGCCCTCGACCATCAGCGCCGCGCTGATCACGGCGAGGATCATGGCGTACTCGTAACCGTTGTTGGCCATGAAGAAGCCATTGGCCCAGTGCACGGCGAATACCGCCACCAGCATCGACACCAGCAGGGACAGTGCCGCCGGGCGGACCAGCAGGCCGACCACCAGGGCCAGGCCGCCGAAGAACTCGGCGCTACCGGCGAGCAGAGCCATCAGGTAGCCGGGAGTGATGCCGATGCTCTCCATCCATTGGCCCACGCCTTCCAGGCCGTAGCCGCCGAACCAGCCGAACAGCTTCTGCGCGCCGTGGGCGGCGAAGGTCAGGCCGGTGACGACACGCAGCAGGGTGATGCCATAGCCGGCGTTGGTGGACATCAGGGTCTTGATCAGGTTGTTCATGTGCCAGTTCCTTGTGAGGGGGTGTGTGCTGTTGGTGAGGCACATACTATTCGAATTAAGCGATATTAAAAGCGCAATTTTGCGCGCATTAAAATCAATTAATTCGATTAGTCTTTGACACTGAGCTTCTGCTTGCGGGGCTCCAGCAGAAAGCGCTCGCGGTCATAAGCAAGGTAGTACTTATTCACGCTGTTGACATAGCTGACCACGCCCATGCCGATCTGCTCCAGCGCCACACGCTCCACCTGGAAGAACCACTGGTTGGGATTCAGCCCGCGCCGCCGCGCCTCGGCACGCAGTCCCTGGACCCGCTGCGGCCCCATGTTGTAGGCGGCCAGGACGAAGGCCATGCGCTCGCTCTCGGCGATCTGCCGGCTGGCGAAGAACTCGCGGCGAATCCACGCCATGTAGCGGGTCGCGGCCAGCACGTTGTTGTCCAGCGTGTGGATATTGCCGACGCCCACGCTGCGCGCCGCCGCCGGGGTGATCTGCATCAGCCCGGTAGCGCCGGAGGCGCCGCGCGCGGCCGGGTTGAGGGTGGACTCCTTGTAGGCCACCGCCGCCAGCTGCAGCCAGTCCAGGTTCTGCTGCGCACCGTGCTTCTGCAGCACCGCGCGCACTCGCTCCAGGCGCTGCCGGTCGGCCTGGGCCAGTGGGTTGCGCACCTTGTAGGAGCGCCGGTAGACACGCTGCAGGGTGGAATCCTGATCGCCCGGCGCGCGGTAACCCTCGAGGAAACGGTCGATGCTGGCGCGCAGCATGGGCGACTCGCGGCGCACGAACCAGCTCATGTCGCCCCCGGAGCCCACCACCAGGTGGCGCTCGATGCGCAGGCGCGGCATCACCTTGCGCCAGCGCTCGGCAATCGGCAGCTCCACCGCCGTCCAGGGGTAGATGCCGGCCTGCACCATCTCCAGCACGTCCTCGACGGCCAGGCTGGGATCGGCCCATTCCACCACCACCGGCGGCTTGCCCTGTTGCGCCAGCTGCTGGTTGACCTCGCGCAGGGCATCGGCGACGGCGCTGCCCATCGGCAGGGTCAGGCTGCGCCCGGACATGTCCGCGAGTCTCTTGTAGTGGCGGTTGCGCAGGTTGCCGACCACCACCAGCGGCACGTCGCGGCGGATCGCCGTGCTGGCGCTGATGCCGAGGCCCGGATGGGCATCGAGCAGTTCGCCGGGCGCCACCAGGTCGCCCTCGCCCTTCTGCAGGGCGGCCACCAGCTGGTCCTTGGGTTTAGGGATGAGTTTCAGGCGCAGCTCGCGACCATCGCGCGCGGTGCGGTTGAGGTACTGCTCGAAGGCGCGCAGGCGCTGGTATTCGATGCCGATGGCCTGGCCCTTGATCTCGCCGGAGCTGTTGCGGCTCTGGTTGACCAGCACGCGCAGCTCGCCGCTCTTGCGGATCTGCGCCAGGTCGCGCTGGCTCGTGGCCTGCGGCAGGTTGCCGCCGAGGCCGCTCAGGCGCGCATGGGCCGGCAAGACTGCCAGGCAGCAGAGCAGCAGGAGCAGCGCTCGCGTCATCGGACCTCCGGGTGGTGCCGGGTCAAGGAGCGACCCGGCCGACTGAGAGCATCCCGGCGACGGATGGTTCCATCGCGAGGGGCGCGGAGGTTGTCACAGCGACCGTCAATCTGCCAGCCCGAGCTGGTAATAAACATTAACAAGCATACATAACCACCTGTAATTACTTGGTTTATTACATAAAGCAAGGCTCTGCTATGCTGCCCCGCTCGGCTTGCGAGGTAGCACCATGCAACTCATCGACATCGGCGTCAACCTGACCCATCCCAGCCTGGCCCGGGAACGCCAGGCGGTGCTCGAACGCGCCCGGGCGGCCGGCGTGTGCCAGTTGGTGCTGACCGGCACCAGCCTGGAAGAGAGCGAGCAGGCCCTGAATTTCTGCCGCGAACTGGACGCCAGCGGCCGCCAGCTGTTCAGCACCGCCGGCGTACACCCGCATGACGCCAGCCAGTGGAACGCCGACAGCGCGCACCAGCTACGCGCCCTGCTGGCCGAAGCACCGGTGCGCGCCGTGGGCGAATGCGGGCTGGATTTCAACCGCGACTTCTCGCCGCGCCCGCAGCAGGAGAAAGCCCTGGAGGAACAGCTGGAGCTGGCCGTGGAGCTGCAGCTGCCGGTGTTCCTCCACGAACGCGAGGCCGGCGAACGCCTCACCGCCATCCTGCGGCAGTTCCGCGATCGGCTGCCGGCCGCCGTGGTGCACTGTTTCACCGGCGACAAGGCGACCCTCTATGGCTACCTCGACCTCGACCTGCACATCGGCATCACCGGCTGGATCTGCGACGAGCGCCGCGGTACCCACCTGCATCCGCTGATGCGCGACATCCCGGCCGGGCGCCTGATGCTGGAGAGCGACGCGCCCTACCTGCTCCCCCGCAGCCTGCGGCCCAAGCCGAAGAGCGGCCACAACGAGCCGGCCTTCCTCACCGAGGTGCTGCGCGAAGTGGCGCTGCACCGTGGCGAGAGCCAGGCCGCGCTGGCGACGCACAGCAGCGCCGCGGCCCGGGCCTTCTTCGGCCTCCCCGAGCTCTAGTCGAAGACGGTGGTGGTCTGCCGGCTCAGCGCCAGCAGCTGGCCGTCGGCGGTCCACAACCGCGCGGCAATGTGCCCATAGCCGTCGAGCGCATGCTCGATCTCGGCCTGGTACAGGCACCAGTCATGGGTGGTCAGGCTGGGGATCGGGTGGACGAACTCGATGGTCCAGGTCAGCGAGCTGCCCGGCGCCGGCTTGCTCAGGTGCGACAGCACGGCCGGCGGCCAGGCGTCGACCAGGGCCAGCAGGTGGGCCTCGTTCACCCTGTCGTAGCTGACGTCGCTGCGCAGGCGTACCCAGCCGCCCATGTGCCGTGCCGGGGTGTTGCTGAACGGCATGCCGCCCTGCCCCCAGCGCATGGCCAGGAAACGGGTGAACTCCGGCGTCACACCAGCCACGTAGGGTAGCTCCTGGCACTCCTCCACCGCCTTCATGGCCGGCGCCGGCTCGGCCTCGACGCGCACCGCGGACTGCCGCGAGGCGCCGAAGCTGCCCTGGGCCAGGGCCACCACCGCACCATTCTGCACGGCGCGACCGAGCACCTGGCTGACCGACTTGCCCTCGCGCAGCACTTCCACCTCGAACGCCACCGGCTCGCCCATCAGCAGTGGCCCGACAAAGGTGATGGACAGCGAGCGCACCGGCCGCTCGGCCTGCACCTTGAGACGCATGGCCTCGTAGACCATGGCTGCCACCAGGCCGCCGAAAGTGGCGCGGCCCTGGCCCCACAGGCCCGGAACGACGACATGCTGTGGGTGGGTGTGTACCGCGTGGATCAGTTCAGCGAAAGTCATGCGCAATCTCCTGTCATGCACGCTGAAGCTTAGAGAAAAGCGCGCCACTGCGGGAGTGACTGGCTGGCCAATCGAGCGCCCATATCGGCGCCCATTCAGCGCAGCGCAAAGTGCGCGAGCAATTCCTGCAGGGCCTGGTCGGCGGCCTGCTCGGCCAGCTGCAGGGATTCGCTCCAGGCGGCAGCGCAGGGGCGCAGGTCCGCCTCGACCTGCAGGCGCTGCAGCCATTGCCAGTGGTCGTGCCAGTCGCCCAGCGCGCCCTGTGCGGTGCGCAGCGCGCGCAATGCCTCCTCGGCAAACCCGGCCTGGTGCGGCCAGGCCTCGGCGCAATAGCGCAGGCGCTTGATCAGCAGGCGCAGGCGGTGACGGTCATGGGCCGGATCACGCAGCGCCTGCGCCAGCGCATCGGCCTGGCGCTCCATGTAGCGCGCCACGGTCCTGCCCCGGGCCCTCCACTCATTGGCTTGCCGCGCCTGGCGGCAGTCCTCCGGCCAGTCGTCGAGCAGGATCGCCAGGCGTCGCAGCGCCAGCCCGTCCAGCAACCCGGGCAGGCCGGTGGCCAGCTGGCCGCGGCGGGCGCGGGCCGGTCCGGGCAGCCCCCGGCTCTCCAGCTCCAGCGCCAGCACCTGCAGATCGCGCAGCGGGCCGCTGGCCTGCCCCAGCGCGGCGGCGGCCCGTTCCAGGGCGGCGCACAGCGGCTCGCGGCGCAGCGGCCGCAACAGGCTGCGCAGACGCCGCAGGGTGATGCGCAGGTCATGCAGGGCCTCGGCATCGGTCTGCTCGCGCAGACGCGCCAGGCAGGCATACAAGCGCACCTGCTGGACGATCACCTGTTCGAACAGCACCCGCTGGAACTGGCTCATCGCTGATCCTCCGTGGCTGGTCGTGCTCGCCAGGGTAACTCGCGACGCAGACGCCGCAACAGTCGACGCATCACCTCTGGCGCCGCGGCCGCGCCTGCATAGCGCTGGGCCTCGAAGGCCGCTGCGAAGGCGGCGATCAGCTCGCCCTGTTGCGGCAGGGCCTGCGCCGCCCGGGCGGCGAAAGCCCGCACGCCCTCGCCCGGCGCACGCCGCAGGCCGTGGCGCCGCAACAGCGACTCGAAGCGGCGCAGCACGCGCCGCTGCGGGTCCCGCTCGCGGCGCCAGGGCTTGAACAGCCAGAGCGCCAGCAAGCCGAGCAACAAGGCGCCGCCGCCGACCAGGGCCGGCACCAGGGTGTGCCACTCCAGGGTACCGAACCAGCGCTGCAACAGACTCAGCTGCTGCTCGCCGCGGTAGCCCAGCACCCAACGCTGCCAGTTGTGATTGATGTTGTCCCAGGCCAGGCGCAGCTGGTTGAGCCAGGCGATGTCGCGGTAGCGCAATGGCGACAGGGGCGAACCCTCGAGGAAGCCCTCATCGGCCGCCAGGGCCTCCTGGGAGCCCAGCTCGATACGCTCCGGCGCCACCTGGAAGGTCGGGTCGACGCTGACCCAGCCGCGCCCTTCCTGCCAGTACTCGACCCAGGCATGGGCATCCAGCTGGCGCACCGAGAGGTAATTGCCGGCGGCATTCAGCTCGCCGCCCTGGTAGCCGGCGACCACTCGCGCCGGAATGCCTGCGGCGCGCAGGACGAAGACCATGGCCCCGGCATAGTGGGCACAGAAGCCCTGGCGGGTGCGGAAGAGGAACTCGTCGATGCTGTGCTCGCCCACCGGCGGCGGCTTGAGGGTGTAGCCGTAGGGTTCGCGGTTGAAATGCTGCAGCAGCGCGGCGACCAGCGCCTGCGGCCGCTCGTGCTGGCGGCGCAGCTGCGCCGCCCACTCCCGGCTGCGCGGATCGCCCACGGGGGGCAGTTGCAGGGTACGTCGCGCCATCTCGGCGGGCAGCACCGGCTGGCGTAGCGCCGCAGGCCAGGAGCGCGCCTCGTAGAGCAGGTTCTGCAGCACGGGGCGGCGCAGCTCCACGCGGAAGTCGTCCATCTGGCTCGCCCCCGCCAGTTCGCTGAGGCCGACGTCCAGCACGAACAGCCAGGGCCTGCCGCTGGGCTGCATGACGATGCTGTACTCCAGCGCCTCGCCCTGCGGCGACCACTGCGCGGCGCCGCCGCGCCGGCTGCCCGCGGACTGCGACCAGCGCCGGCCGTCGAAGTGCTCCAGGGTCAGCGCCCGCCAGTACAGCTGCTCGCGCGGCGGAATCGCCCGGTTGAAGCTGGCGCGGAAGGCCAGCGCCGGCGAGCGGCTCAGCTCGGCCACGTCGGCCGGCGCCATGCTGTCGGACAGCCCGGTAGTGCTCTGCTGCGGATTGGGCAGGCTCCACAGCGGGCCCAGGCGCGGGAAGAACAGGAACAGCAGCAGCATCAGCGGCACCGCCTGCAACAACATCGAGGCCGCCAGCTTGAACGTGGCTGCCGGGCGCTCGGCCAGGCCGCTGTGCTGCAGGCCGATCAGCGCGGCCAGCAGCGCGGTCACCGGCAGCAGGCTGTAGAGCGCGGCCAGCAGGCTGTCGTCGAACAGGTAGGCGGTGACCACCACGAAGAAGCCGAGGAAGATCATCAGCAGCGCGTCGCGCCGGCTGCGCAGCTCCACCAGCTTGATGATGAAGGCGGCCACCAGCAGCAGTACGCCGCCATCGAGGCCGATCAGGCTGCCGCGCGAGAGGAACACGGCCGCCGCCGTCGCGATCATCAAGCCGGCCCGCTCCAGGCCGTTGGGGAAGCGCGCACGCATGCGGTAGACCTGTATGCGCCAGCCGGCGCACAACAGCCACAGGCCGATGATCCAGGGCGGCAGGTGCAGCAGGTGCGGCAGTATCACCAGCACCTGGGCCACCAGCAGCCAGGTCAGGGCGATGCGTGGAATCGGTTGGATCGCGCTCGGCTGTCCCCTGCTCATGGCTTGCTCCCATAGAGTGCCAGGGCGCGCAGGCAGGCCTCGCGATGGGCGTCGCCATGATCCGGCGCCAGCTCGCAGCCGGGCAGACGCAGGCCATAGGCCTGCTGCCGGGCGTCCAGCTGCAGCACCCAGTAGCACAGGCGCGACAGGCGCTCCTCGGCATCACCGCCGAGGGCCTGGAAATCCAGCCACAGGTCGCGCCCGGCGAGCGCGGCAAAGTCCTTGACCAGCAGCCCCTGGCCACGCGAGAAGGCCTTCCAGTGCAGGCGCCGCTTGGAGTCGCCGGGCTGGTAGCCGCGCAAGCCCTGGTAGTCATCGGCCCCCTGGCCGCTGGCGCGAGCACCCTCGTCTTCCTCGTCGTCGCTGCCGCCGGCCGCCAGCGGCAGCTCGCCCTCCAGCGGGCGCGGATAGACCAGCACGGCCTGGTCCAGATCGACCCAGCTCCAGGCCACCAGGATGCCCAGCGGGAAATGGCTCTCCACCCGCATGCGCTCGGGCCGCAACCAGCCGCGCTTGAGCGCCGGCAGGCTCAGCTCGCACTCGCGCTGGCCACCCTGGGGGACGTCGAGCTGCTGCAGCGGCTGCGGTGGCCAGCCCAGGCCGATGGCCTGGTGGGCATGCTCGACGCCCTCCAGGCGCACCTTGAAACGCGCCTGCTCGCCGACGAACACGGCGGTGCTGGCGCCGGCCTTGAGCAGCAGGCCGGCGAAATTGCGGTAGGTGTGCAGGATGGCGATCACGAATACCGCCGCCAGCAGGAAGGTCAGGCCATAGGCCAGGCTGTTCTCGTAGTTGATGGCGGCCAGCAGCATCAGCAGCAGCACCACGGCGAAGGCCGCACCGACCCGGTCGGGCATGATGAAGATGCGCCGCTGGTTCAGCTGCACCTGCGCGGCGGCCGGGATGCGCCGGGCGACCCAGCGGCGCCAGCGAGCGCGGACGCCCATCACACCGCCGCGACTTCGCGCAGCAGCCACTGCACCAGCGTGCCGCCGCCGTGGCCGGCCGGGTCGGCACGCTCGCGCAGACGGTGGCCGACCACCGCCGGCAGCACCGCCTGCACATCCTCCGGGATCACATAGTCGCGCCCGGCGAGGAAGGCCCAGGCCCGCGCTGCCGCCAGCAGCGCCAGGCTGGCGCGCGGCGACAGGCCCCAGGCGAACTGCGGCTCGCTGCGGGTGGCCTCGACCAGGCGCAGCACGTAATCGACCAGCGCATCGCTGGCGCGCACCTGCGGGATCAGCGCCTGGATCGCCGCCAGCTCGGCATGATCGAGGATGGGTTCCAGCCTGGGCAGCAGATCGCGCCGCGCCTCGCCGAGCAGCAGCGAGCGCTCGGCGGCACGCGCCGGATAGCCCAGCGACAGGCGCATGAGGAAACGGTCCAGCTGCGACTCCGGCAAGGCGAAGGTGCCGCCGGAGCTGACCGGGTTCTGCGTGGCGATGACGAAGAAAGGCTCCGGCAATGGCCGGGTGGCGCCCTCGATGGTCACCTGGCCCTCCTCCATGGCCTCCAAGAGCGCGCTCTGGCTCTTCGGCGTGGCGCGGTTGATCTCGTCGGCCAGCACCAGCTCGGCGAAGATCGGCCCGGGATGGAAGACGAACTGCCCGCTGTCCTTGTCGAACACCGAAGTGCCGAGGATGTCGCCGGGCAGCAGGTCGGAGGTGAACTGGATGCGCTGGAAGCTCAGGCCCAGCACCCGCGCCAGGGCATGGCTGAGGGTGGTCTTGCCCATGCCGGGCAGGTCCTCGATCAGCAGGTGACCACGCGCCAGCAGGCAGGTCAGGGCCAGGCGCACCTGCGGCTCCTTGCCCAGCAGCACCTGATTGACCTCGTGCAGTACCGCATCCAGTTTCGTCAGCATCGCTCGCTCCTGTTCCGATGCGCCGATGCTACTGGGCGGCACGGGCCGGGCAAAGCGCCGCGAAACAGTTGCTCACGAAACTGTGCGATGGATCAGGACGGGCGCTGCATGCGGAAGATCTCGCGGGTGCGGGTGTAGCCGCTGCCACCGAGGCGGCCGACCAGGTCCAGGCGCGCCGCATCGATGCGCCCGTCCTCACCCAGCACGCTGTCGTCCAGGTGCGCCAGCAGCACTTCGGCGAAGATCAGGTGGCAGTTCGGTGCTTGCCGTGGGTAGGGCTGGATCTCCGCCACCCGGCACTCGAAGGCCACCGGCGCGCCGGCGACCCGCGGCGGCGCCACGCGCAGCGAGGGCTCGCGGGCGATGCCGCAATGCTCGAACTCGCTGACCTGCGGGCCGAGCAGCGCCGCCGTGGCGTTCATCGCCTCGGCCAGGGCGAAGGGCACCAGCTGGATCACCAGCTCGCCGGTATCACGCGCATTGCGCAGGCTGTCCTTGAGGCTGCCGTCGTCACGACTGCCGACGTTGATCATCAGGGTCGGCGGCTGGTCGCTGATCACCTGGAAGAAGCTGAAAGGGGCCAGGTTGTCGACGCCCTCGGGCGAGCGCGTGGAAACCCAGGCGATGGGCCGCGGGGTCACTGTCGCGGCCAGCCAGCGGTAGGCTTCCAGCGCGCTCAGGGTGGCGAAATCGAGCAGCACCTTCAGCGCCCGGCGCGCGATTCACGGATGTAGAAGCGCGCCTTCTCGGCATTGCGCGTGCAGCTCTCGTAGCCCTCGAACTGCTGCGAGGTCTTGGCACCGGTCAGCAGGGTCAGCGCCTTGGAGTAGCTGACGGTACCGGCGAAGCCCTCGGCCTTGGCCAGGTCCAACTCGCGCCAGGCGGCATCCAGCTGGTTGGCGCAGCTGTCGCGGTAGGCGGTCTTGGCGGCGCAACCGCTGATGGCCAGGGCCAGCAGGGCCAGGGTGGCGATTCTTGTCATCTTCTCTCTCCTGGGAATGGGGTTACGGCTTGGATACCCGCGCACCGGCAAAGTGCCGGGCGCTGCGATTCTAGCAAAGCCGTCCTTGGCGCGACCGCTCTGGGCGGGTATGTTCGAAGCCATCTGTGGGGGATTTGGCAATGAACAAGACAGTGGCTCTGGTGCTGGGTTCCGGCGGAGCGCGCGGCTATGCCCATATCGGCGTGATCGAGGCGCTGGAGGCGCGCGGCTACCGCATCGGCTGCATCGCCGGCTGCTCCATGGGCGCGGTGGTCGGCGGCATCTACGCCGCCGGCAAGCTGCGCGAATACCGCGAGTGGACGGAGAGCCTGGACTACCTGGATGTGCTGCGCCTGCTCGATGTCAGCTTTCGCCTCGGCGCCATCCGCGGCGAGAAGGTGTTCGGCAAGATCCATGAGATCGTCGGCGAGATCGATATCGAGAACCTGGCGATTCCCTACACCGCGGTCGCCACCGACCTCACCAACCAGCAGGAAATCTGGTTCCAGGAAGGCTGCCTGCACAAGGCCATGCGCGCCTCGGCGGCCATCCCCAGCCTGTTCACCCCGGTGACCCAGGGCTCGCGCATGCTGGTCGACGGCGGCCTGCTCAATCCGCTGCCGATCGTGCCGGTGGTGTCCAGCCACTGCGACCTGATCGTGGCGGTCAACCTCAACTCGCTGAACCAGAAGCAGTACAGCCTGCCGGTGATCGAGCGGCCGGCGGCGTTCAAGGGCAAGGTCGACCAGCTGATGGGCTCGCTCAGCGCCCGCCTGCCCTTCCTGCGCCGCGAGGCCGACGAGACGGGGCAAGGCGAGGCCCTCGACGCCGACAACCCCTGGCTGGAGCCGCGCAGGCCGCCACGCCCGGAGCAGGAAGACAGCGTGCCCAAGTCGGCCAGCGGCTCCCAGGTGCTCGGCAACGTCGGCCCGGCCTCGCTGCTGGAGCTGGTCAACCAGAGCTTCGAGGCCATGCAGACCTCGCTGGCCCAGTACAAGATCGCCGGCTACCCGCCGGACATCCTGATCAACGTGCCCAAGCGGGTGTGCCGCTTCTTCGAGTTCCACAAGGCGCCCGAGCTGATCATGCTCGGCCGGCAGATCGCCAACGACACCCTGGACAAGTACGAGCGCGAGCACGGCTAAGCCAGGCAGATGAAAGCGCGGCAGAGCCCGCGCCGACTGCAGCCGCCCTACAGCTCACGCAGCCGGTAGCCGACCCCGGCCTCGGTGACGATGAAGCGCGGCGCCGCCGGGTCGTCGCCGAGCTTCTGCCGCAGATGCCCCACCACCACGCGCAGGTAGTGGCTGTCCTCGACATGGCTCGGCCCCCAGATGTCCCTGAGCAGCTGTTGCTGGGTCACCACCCGGCCGATATGGCGGGCGAGCATGGCCAGCACCGCGTACTCCTTGCGCGTCAGCGCCACCTCGGCTCCGTCCAGGCTGACCCGCCGGTAGGCGAAGTCCAGGCACAGCGGGCCGCTCTGCACCGTCGCCGCCGGCTGCTCGCCGGCACCGGCCTGGCGCAGCAGCACGCGCACCCGGGCGAGGAACTCCTGGATGGCGAAGGGCTTGGTCACGTAGTCGTTGGCGCCACCGTCCAGGGCCAGCACCTTCTCGCCCTCGCTGGCGCGGACCGAGAGCACCAGCACCGGCACCTGGCTCCACTCGCGCAGCTCGCCGAGTACCTGCTTGCCGTCCATGTCCGGCAGGCCGAGGTCCAGCACCACCAGGTCCGGCCGCGCCAGGGCGGCCTGGGCCAGCCCCTCGCGGCCGTTGCCAGCCTCCAGCACCTTGTACCCCTGGGCGCTGAGGCTGATGCGCAGGAACTTGCGGATCTGCGCCTCGTCGTCGATCACCAGGATGCTCGCGCCAATGCCGTTCATGCAGCCTCGTCTTCCGGCTGGGGTTGCGGATGCAGCGGCAGATGCAGGGTCAGACAGGCGCCGCGGCCGTCCAGGCCCTCGCCCACCGTCACCCGTCCGCCATGGGCACCGACCATGCCCTGGCAGATCGCCAGGCCCAGGCCGGTGCCCTGCCCGCCACGGTCGCCGCGGGCAGCCGTGTAGAACATGTCGAAGATCTTCTCCCGTTCCGCCTCGGGGATGCCCGGCCCCTGGTCGGCCACGGCGAAGCGCAGCTCCTCGGCATCGGCCTCCACCGCCAGCCGCAGGCGCCCCTGGCTGGGCGAGAAACGCGCGGCATTCTCCAGCACGTTGACCAGCGCCTGCTCGATCAGCGCCGCGTGGGCATAGAGCAGCGGCAGCTGCTGCGGCACCCGCAGCTCCAGCTGCAGCGGCGCCAGCACCGGACGCAGGCGCTGCACGGCGCTGGCGACTATGTCCGCCGGCGCCACCCAGTCGCGCGCGAGCTTGAGGCCGCCATGGCCGAGGCGGGTCATGTCGAGCAGGTTCTGGATATAGCGATCCAGGCGCTCGGCCTCGTCGCGGGTGCCCTCCAGCAGTTCGCGCCGCTCGGCCAGGGGAATCTGTTCGCCGAGCGCCAGCAGGCTGTCGATCGAGCCGCGCATGGCCGTCAGCGGCGTGCGCAGGTCGTGCGACACCGAGGCCAGCAGCGCGCTGCGCAGCTCCTCGGTCTGTCCGTGCAGACGCGCCGCTTCCAGGTCTTCGGCCAGTTGCGCGCGCTCCAGGGCCTGGGCCAGCGGCTGGCCGAGCGCGGCGATCAGCCGGCGCCGCTCGGGGCTCAGCGGCCGCTCGTCCCTGGGTGCCACGCCGAGCAGCGCCAGCGGCCCCTCCTCGCCGGACAGCGGCCACCACCACCAGCGCCCGTTCGGCAGGGTGCCGGTGCCCAGGCCGGCCGGCTGCTCGTGCTGCCAGGCCCAGTCGGCCGCGGCACGCTCCGCTTCGGTGAGCAGGCGCTGGGCGCCGGCCGCGGTCTTCCATACGCCATCGCGCGCGCGCGAAAGCAGGCTGACCTCCAGCTCCGGCCACTGGCCGAACTGCTGGAAGGCGGCGCTCAATACCGCCTGGCGGTCGGTGGCGGCGGTCAGCTTGCGCGACAACTCGAGCAGCGCCGTGGTCTCCGCCTGGGTCTGGCGCAGGCTCTGCAGCTGGCGACGCTGACGGGTCGCCAGGTTGCCGGTGAGGCCGGCCATGAGCAGGAAGAACAGCAGGGTCAGCACATCCTCCTGGCGGGCGATCTTCAGCGACAGCAGCGGCTCGATGAACAACAGGTTGTAGGCCAGGAACGACAACCCGGCGCACAGCAACGCCGGGCCCAGGGAGCTGCGTACCGCCACCACCAGCACGGCGGCGAGGAAGATCAGCGAGATGTTCGGTAGCTCCAGCAGACGCGACAGCCCCAGGGCCGTGCCGGCGGCCAGGGCGGTGGCCAGCGGCGCCAGCAGATAGTCGCGCCACTGCAGTGCCGCGCGCACGCGCGGGCTGGCCGGCGCGCGTTCGGCCTCGGTATCCAGCACACTGATTTCCAGGCCTTTGCCCAGGCTCAGCAGGCGCTCGGCCAGGCCGCGGCCGAAACGCCAGCGCCGGCGCAGCCGCTGGCGGCTGCGGCCGACCAGGATCAGGCTGGCGCGGCGCTCGCGGGCATGCTCGACCAGGGTGTCGGCCACCGAACCACCACGCAGCACCACCACCTCGCCGCCCAGGCGCTCGGCCAGTTGCTGGGCCGCCTGCAGATTGCCCAGGTGCTCCTCGTCGCGGATGCGGCCGGTATCCACGTACACCACCGACCAGGGCAGATGGCGCCGCTCCGCCACCCGGCTGGCATGGCGCACCAGGCGCTCGGCCTGGGCGTCGCCGTCGATGCCGAGCAACAGGCGGCCGCGCACGCTCGGCGCCTCCTGACCCTGCTGGCGGTAGCGCCGGTTGAGGTCGGCGTCGACCCGCGCCGCTGCGGTCTGCATGGCCAGCTCGCGCAGCGCGGTGAGGTTGGTCTGGCTGAAGAAGGCGTCGATGGCCGCGCGTGCCTGCTCCGGCACGTACACCTTGCCTTCGCGCAGGCGTTCGAGCAGCTCGCGCGGCGGCAGGTCGACCAGCAGGATCTCGTCGGCTTCCTGCAGCACCCAGTCCGGCAAGGTTTCGCGTACCAGCACGCCGGTGATGTCGCGCACCCGGTCGTTGAGGCTCTCCAGGTGCTGCACGTTGACCGTGGTATAGACATCGATGCCGGCGTCGAGCAGCTCCTGCACATCCTGCCAGCGCTTGGCGTGACGGCTGCCGGGCACGTTGCTGTGGGCCAGCTCGTCGACCAGCACCAGCCTGGGCGGGTGGGCCAGGAGGCCGTCGAGGTCCATCTCGGCCAGGGGCATGCCGCGGTACTCCAGGCGCTGCAGCGGCTGCTGCGGCAGGCCGGCGAGCATCGCCTCGGTCTCCGCCCGGCCGTGGGTCTCGACCACGCCGACGCGCAGGTCGACGCCCTGACGCTGCTGGGCCTGGGCCGCCTGCAGCATGGCGAAGGTCTTGCCCACGCCGGGCGCCGCGCCGAGGAAGACCTTCAGCCGGCCGCGCCCCTCGCGGGGTAGGTCGGCCAGCAGCGCATCGGCGCGCAACGCATCACTCATGGGGTGTTCTCGTGGCGAACGGAAGCGCGATTGTCCGCCAGCGCCAGGTTCAGCGCCAGCACGTTGACCACCGCCGGGCCCACCAGCGGGCGCTCGGTGTGCTGCTCGACCAGGCGCTCCAGCACGCTCGCCGGCAGGCCGCGGGCCGCGGCGACGCGGGCGATCTGCCAGCGCGCGGCGGCCGGGGACAGGTGCGGGTCGAGGCCACTGGCGGAGGTGGTGAGCAGCTGCAGCGGCACCGGCGCGCCCCCCTCACCCGCCAGGCGCCGGGCGTCCTGGGCGATACGCTCGGCCAGGACCGGGTTGCTCGGTGCCAGGTTGCTGGCGCCGCTGGCCACGGTAGCATAGGCAGCCGCCGAGGGGCGCGGCTGGAACCACTGGGCACCGTCGAAGGGCTGCGCCAGCAGGATGCTACCGCGCACCTCGCCTTGAGCATCGCGCACCAGGCCGCCACCCGCCTGCTCGGGGAAGGCCAGTTGGGTCACGCCGGTGACGGCCAGCGGATAGGCGACGCCAGTGATCAGGGTCATCAGGCCCAGCATGGCGATGGCCGGGCGCAGTTGTTTGAGCATGATGTGTCTCCAGATTCGTTTACCACGCCCACTCCCACCGGGAGCGGGCGTCAATGCCTTACACCAGACCGAGCGCCACCAGCAGCACATCGATCAGCTTGATCCCGACAAAGGGCGCCAGCAGCCCGCCCAGGCCGTAGATCAGCAGGTTGCGCCGCAGCAGGCTGGCCGCATCCACGGCCTTGACCCGCACGCCGCGCAGGGCCAGGGGGATCAGCGCGATGATGATCAGCGCGTTGAACACGATGGCCGAGAGGATGGCGCTCTGCGGGCTGTGCAGCTGCATCAGGTTGAGCGCGCCGAGCTGCGGATGGATGCCGGCGAACAGCGCCGGAAGGATGGCGAAGTACTTGGCCACGTCGTTGGCCACCGAGAAGGTGGTCAGTGCGCCGCGGGTCACCAAGAGCTCCTTGCCCACCTGCACCACGTCCAGCAGCTTGGTCGGGTCCGAGTCCAGGTCGACCAGGTTGGCGGCCTCGCGGGCGGCCTGGGTGCCGTCGTTCATCGCCAGGCCCACGTCGGCCTGGGCCAGCGCCGGGGCGTCGTTGGCGCCATCGCCACACATGGCGACCAGCTTGCCTTCGGCCTGCTCGGCGCGGATGCGCTGCAGCTTCTTCTCCGGCGTGGCCTCGGCGATCAGGTCGTCGACGCCGGCCTCGGCGGCGATGGCGGCGGCGGTCAGCGGGTTGTCGCCGGTCACCATTACGGTGCGGATGCCCAGGCTGCGCAGCTCGGCGAAGCGCTCGCGGATGCCCGGCTTGACCACGTCCTTGAGGTGGATGGCGCCGAGCAGCTGACCGTCGTCGGCCACCAGCAGCGGCGTGCCGCCGCTCTGGGCGATCTTTTCCACTTCGCGGGCCAGCGGCACCGGCATCTCGTCGCGCGGCATGCCGAGGTACAGCAGCACGGCATCCACCGCGCCCTTGCGGTAGCTGTGGCCGTTCCAGTCGACGCCGGACAGGCGGGTCTCGGCGCTGAAGGCGATGGCCCTGACCTCGCTGCGCGCCGGCTCCTGCAGGCTGCTCAGCGGACGCAGGTACTCGACGATGGACTTGCCTTCCGGCGTGTCGTCGGCCAGCGATGCGAGCAACGCGGCATCCGCCAGTTCCTTGCCGGACACGCCGGGCGCCTTCAGCACGGCGCTGCAGCGGCGGTTGCCGAAGGTGATAGTGCCGGTCTTGTCCAGCAGCAGCACATGCACGTCGCCCGCCGCCTCCACCGCACGGCCGGACTTGGCGATCACATTGAGGCGTACCAGGCGATCCATGCCGGCGATGCCGATGGCCGAGAGCAACCCGCCGATGGTGGTGGGAATCAGGGTCACCAGCAGCGCGGCCAGGTAGACCAGCGGCAGGTCGCCGCCGGCATAGCGGGCGAACGGCTGCAGGGTGGCCACCACCAGCAGGAAGATCAGCGAGAGACCGATCAGCAGGATGTCCAGCGCCACCTCGTTGGGCGTCTTCTGCCGCTTGGCGCCTTCGACCAGGGCGATCATCCGGTCCAGGGTCGACTCGCCCGGGTTGGCGGTGATCTTCACCAGCAGCCAGTCGGACACCACGCGGGTGTTGCCGGTCACCGCCGAGCGGTCGCCGCCGGACTCGCGGATCACCGGCGCCGATTCGCCGGTGATGGCCGCCTCGTTGACCGCGGCGATGCCCTCGATCACCTCACCATCGCCGGGGATCAGCTCGCCGGCCTCGACGCGCACGATGTCGCCGCGGCGCAGTTGGCCGGCGGCAACCGCCTGATACTGCTCCTCACCGACCTGGCGCCGCGCGGTCAGGCCCTGGCTGCCGGCCTTGAGGCTGTCGGCGCGGGCCTTGCCGCGGCCTTCGGCCAGGGCCTCGGCGAAGTTGGCGAAGAGCACGGTGAACCACAGCCACAGGGCGATCTGCACGGCCAGGCCGGTGCTGACACCTTGCGCCGGAACGAAGCACAGCAGCGTGGTGAGGATGGCGGTGATCTCCACCACCAGCATCACCGGCGAGCGCAGCAGCTGGTGCGGGTCGAGCTTGACGAAGGCCTGCCTGAGGGCCGGCCGCCACAACGCGGCGAAGCTGGTCTTGGCCTGGGATTTGGGAACTGCGGCGCTTTTCTGCGCCTGTACAGGGGCATTCATCATGGATCTCCCTTAGAACGCCAGGTGCTCGGCCAACGGGCCCAGGGCCAGCGCCGGCAGGAAGGTCAGGCCACCGACCAGCAGGATGGTCAGTACCAGCAGGGTGACGAACAGCGGGCCGTGGGTCGGGAAGCTGTTGCCGTCCACCGGCGCGCGCTTCTTCGCCGCCAGGCTGCCGGCGATGGCGAGGATCGGCAGGATGTATCCGAAACGGCCGAGCAGCATGGCCAGCCCGATCATCAGGTTGTGGAACGGCGTGTTGGCTTGGAGGCCGGCGAAGGCCGAGCCGTTGTTGGCGGTGCCCGAGGTGTAGGCGTACAGCGCCTGGCTGAAGCCGTGGGCGCCCGGGTTGCTGATGGCTGCCGCCGGCCCCGGCAGGCTCACCGCCAGGGCGGTCAGCGACAGCACGCCGAGCGGCATCACCAGCAGGGTGACGACCAGCAGGCGCACCTCGCGGGCCTCCAGCTTCTTGCCCAGGTATTCCGGGGTGCGGCCGATCATCAGGCCGGCAAGGAACACGGCGATCAGGACGAACAGCAGCATGCCGTAGAGGCCGGCGCCGACGCCGCCGAAGATCACCTCGCCGAGCATCATGTTGAACATCGGCAGCATGCCGCCGAGGGCGCTGAAGCTATCGTGCATGGCATTCACCGAGCCGTTGGAGGCGGCCGTGGTGGTCACTGCCCAGAGCGCCGAGGCGGTGGTGCCGAAGCGCGCCTCCTTGCCTTCCAGCGAACCGCCCTGCTCGATCGGCAGACCGGCCAGGGCCGGGTTGGGCTGGTGCTCGGCCCACAGGGTCAAGCCTAAACCTGCGACGAACAGGATCAGCATCGCGCTGAGGATGGCGCGGCTCTGGCGCAGGTCCTTGACGTAGTGGCCGAAGGTGAACACCAGGGCGGCCGGGATCAGGATGATCGAGGCCAGCTCGAACAGGTTGGACCAGGCCGTCGGGTTCTCGAAGGGGTGCGCCGAGTTGACGCCGAAGAAGCCGCCACCGTTGGTGCCGAGCTGCTTGATGGCGATCTGGCTGGCGGCCGGACCCAGCGGAATGGTCTGCTCGGCGCCCTGCACAGTGGTCGCATGGGCATAGTCGGTAAAGGTCTGCGGCACGCCCTGCCAGACCAGGAAGATGGCCAGCGGCACGCACAGCGGCAGCAGCACGTAGAGCACCGCGCGGGTCAGGTCGACCCAGAAGTTGCCGATGCCGCCACTGGACTTGCGCGCGATGCCGCGGGTGAAGGCCACCAGAATGGCCAGGCCGACCGCCGGGCTGACGAAGTTCTGCACGCCCAGGCCGATCATCTGGCTGAAGTAGCTCAACGCCGCCTCGCCGCTGTAGGCCTGCCAGTTGGTGTTGGTGACGAAGCTCACCGCGGTGTTGAAGGCCAGGCTCCACTCCAGACCCGGCAGCTGCTGCGGATTGAGCGGCAGCCGCTGCTGCAGCAGCAGGATGGCCAGCAGCACCAGCAGAGAGACAGCGCTGAAGGCCAGCAGCGCCAGGCTGTAGGACTTCCAGTCCTGCTCGCGCTCGGGGTTCACCCCGGCCGCGCGGTAGCACAGGCGCTCCAGCGGTTGCAGCAGCGGGCTCAGCGGGGTGCGTCGGCCCTCCATGGCATTGAAGAAGTAGCGGCCGAGGAAAGGTGCCGGCAGCAGTACCAGCACGAAGAAGGCCAGGATCAACCCGTAGTCTTGCGCTTGCATGGGGCCTCCTAGCTCTGCCGGCCGGCGCGCAGCAGGGCGACCAGCAGGTAGATGAAAAGCCCCAGGGCCAGACCCAGGGACAGCCCGTCGAGAATGCTCATGTTTCTGCTCCGTGATGCGGTCTCTACCGCCTTGCCGGCATTGTTCCGCCGGCGCGCGTAAAGGCGCGATTGGCCTCAGGGAGCTGCGCATAAAGAATGCGTAAAGATCGCGGACCGGAACGGCCGCAGAAAAGAAAAAGGCCCGCATCGCAGCGGGCCTTTTCGTTGCCGGGTGGTGCTTACTGGACGGAGCTCTCTGCCTCGGCGCTCCCCTCTTCCTCCAGCTGCAGACCCTGCATGGCCGGATCTTCCTCGCCCATGGCGCCACCCATGCCCAGGCCGGCGCCACTGGCGAAGGCCATGGCGACGAACTCCTCGACGCTCATCTGCTTGCCGTTGAAGTCCACCTTGTCGTCGGCATAACGCAGGCTGCTGACGATGTTGTCGCCCTCCAGCCTGGCCAGCTCGGTGGACAGGGCCATGCCGCTGGCCATCTCGGTCATCATCGACGCCTGCTGGGCGACGGCTTCCTTGTCGGTCTGACCGGCGAAGGTGGCCTGCAGGCCGATCACGTCGCCGATCATCGCCTTGGACACGGCGACCTTGGCATCCAGCTGGGTGATCAGCTGCTTGGCCAGCTCGGGCGGCGGCAACTCGAAGGACTCGGGCTTGGCGAGGTCCAGCGCCAGGCTCAGGCTGCTTTCGCCGTTGGCGGTCTTGAACGCCAGCTTCTCCAGGGCAATCCCCGGGTTGGCGGCCAGCAGTTTCTCCAGGTCCACCATCAGCTGGGCCTTCTGCGCCTCGGACAGCTGCGGCAGCTCGTCCTCGGCCTCCAGGCTGGCCTGCTGCAGCTGGCCGGTGCTCTTGATGATGTCGCTGTACAGCGCCAGCAGCGACTGCAGGGCCGCTGCGTCGAAGTTCTTCACGCTGGAGACCATGTCCAGGCCGCCGATGTCGTGGCCCTGGTAGCTGACCATGCCGATCTTGTAGGTGGAGCGGGCGGCCAGCTTGCCGTCGGCTTCGCTGGTTTCGTCGAGCTGGGAGATGTCCCTGAGCAGGATAGGCGCACCATCGCCGATAAGGATCTGCGCGGTCTGCAGCTTGACCTCGTTGCGCCCCAGGTAGAACTCGCTGCTGCCCTTGGCGGTCTGGCTGTCCAGGGTCAGGCCCTTGAGCTCGATTGTCAGCGGGTTCTGGCTCTCGCTCAGCTTGGTGCTGATCCGCAGGCTGTCCATCAGGCCGTTGGCGTCGATGGCCTTGGCCTCGGCCGTGCTGTCGAAGTCGATGTCCAGACCACTGAAGTCCAGCTGGCTGTCTTCATCCAGGGCCACCTGGACCGGATTGATGCGCAGGTTGCCCGCCACGGAGCGGTCGTAGCCCAGGCTGGCCTGACCTTCCAGGGGCGACTTGCCGTTGGCGGCGGCGAACCATTTTGCCACGGCCGGGCTCGATTCCAGCGCGTAGTTGCTGGTCGCCATCACCGGCATCAGCTGGAAGGCCTTGAGGCGCGACAACGGGAAGGGGCCGTGTTCGATTCGGTCGTTGAGCAGCAGCTCGAACTGCTGCGGCGCCTCGCCGTCGAGCGAGCCGCTGAAGGTCAGGCGGTAGCGTGCGGTGCTGCTGAAGAACTGCTGCTCCAGCGCCAACAGCTCGATGGAGGCATCCAGGCCCAGCGCCGGCAGGGTCTTGGCCAGGTCGGCGTTGGCCCGCTTGATCGACTCGTCCAGCACAGTGGGCAACTGGTTACCGGTGTACCAGGCGCCAGCCGTGCCGAGAGCGCCGACGGCCAGGATCAGGCCTGCGGCAATACCTGCAGATTTTTTCATGGGGTGTGGTGTCCGTTGTGTAGTGTTGGTCTTTCTTCCCTGAACCACGTATGGCCTCTGCGGACCCGCACGCGGTCTGAGGCTGGGCGATGGGCCGCCCGACTCCGGCAAGCGCGGCCGGAGAGCCGAGCAAGGCTATCACCGTGGCGCCGGGCCGACCAAGGCCGCCTGGCAGGAATCTGCGCAGGATGCCAACTATTCCCCGTCCTTGCGCTCGGCCTGCGCCTTGGTCTCGGGCGGCATGTTGCCCACCCAGTCGCCGAGCAGGCTGAAGGCCACGGCCAGCAGGGTCGGGCCGAGGAACAGGCCCATGAAGCCAAAGGCCAGGATGCCGCCGAACACACCGAGCAGCACCACCACCAGCGGCAGGTTACCGCCACGACTGATCAGGTAGGGCTTGAGCACGTTGTCTACGCCGCTGATGACGAACATGCCCCAGACACCGAGGAACACCGCCATGCCGTACTGGCCCTGGCTGACCAGCCAGGCGGTGGCGGGAATCCACACCAGCGGCGGGCCCATCGGGATCAGGCTGAGGACGAAAGTGATGATGCCCAGCACCAGGGCACCCGGCACCCCGGCGATGTAGAAGCCGATCAGGGCCAGCAGGGCCTGGGCCGCAGCGGTACCGATCACCCCGTTGACCACCCGTTGCACGGTGCCGGCCACCAGTTCCAGGTAGTGCTCGGCGCGATCGCCGATCAGGCGCTGCAGCAGGCTCTGGGCGAAAGCCGCCATGCGCGGGCCGTCGCGGTAGAAGAAGAACACCAGCACCAGGCTCAGGGCCAGCTCCAGCATGCCGCCGCCGATCTGCGCGCTGCGTGCCAGCAGCCAGTTGCCGACCTGGCCCAGGTAGGGCCGCACGGTTTCCAGCAGCTCACCGCCTTCCTTGTCGATGCGCGTCCACAGACCGACCAGGCGCTCCCCCACCAGCGGCAGCCCGCCCAGCCAGGCGGGCGGGTCCGGCAGGCCATCGACCTCGAAGTCCTTGAACAGCGCGGTGGCATCGCGGATATGGTCGGCCAGGTTGAAGCCCAGCCAGACCAGCGGCACCGCCACCAGTACCATCCAGCCGGCGGTGAGCACCCCGGCGGCGTAGGCCTGGCGGCCATCCAGCGCCCGCGTCAGCAGACGCATCAGCGGCCAGCTGGCGAAGGCCAGCACGCCGGCCCAGAACAACGCGGAGAAGAACGGCGCCAGCACCCAGACGCAGGCGCCGAGCAGCGCCAGCAGGAGGATCTGCACCAACAGGCGATCATTGTTCAGCATGCTTCGAATTCCCCAGTGCCGGGCGGAAAGCGGCCCGACTCGCCATCATCCTTCAGCGTAGTAGTTCCAGGCGCAGGCCCGCACCTTCGGCAGTGCCGCTCTGCAGCCGGCCGCTGCGCACGCCGCGCTGCTCCAGGGCCTCGCGCCAGGCTTCGGCCGCGGCGCCCGAGAGGCGCACGCGCTGGGTGCTGTCCAGGCTCAGGGTACGCGCCAGCAGGTCGCCCCACTGCTCGTCCGGTGCGCCCAGGTGCGCCAGCCTGAGCTCGCCAGTGCTGCGCAGCAGGCGCTGCAGGGTGGCCGGCGTCGGCAGCAGCGCCGGCAGCGGCGCGGCAGCATCCAGCTGTTCCACGTGCAGGTAGGAGCGGCGGTTGCCGCGGGTGATGCCGTACAGGGCCAGCAGGCTGTCCTGCTCGGGCGCGGCCAGGCGCAGCAGCAGGTAGCTCTGGCGCTCCTCCGGCCCGTACAGCTTGGCATTGCCGAAGATGGCGTTGGCGAACAGGCTGCTGGAGCCACAGTCACGCCCCTCGCACCAGAACAGCAACTGGGCGCCCTGCTCCTGCAGATGCGCGCGCGCCGCCGTCAGCGCCTCGCGCGGCGGGTGCTCGTCCGGCAGGCGGTAGGTCAGCGCGCGCAGCCGCCCCTCGGCGATCACTTCCTGCGACACCCGCAGCTGGCCGCTGATGCGCCGCAGGCCATCCTGCGGATAGCGCCTCTCCTCGTTGGCCACATCGCGGTAATCGACTATCTCGGCGCGCGGGAAGCGCGGCAGGCTCTGCAGATCCTGGCTGCCGGGTACGTCAGCAGCCAGCGCAGTGCCACAGGCAAGGCTCAGGGAGATCAGAAATGGATAACGCATGCGGCTCCTTAGCGTGTCAGCATGGCCTGCGCGGTCTGCACCAGGCTGGCATCGTCGCGCGGGCGTGCGGGAATCTGCAGACCGCGCTGCACGGCCGGGCGCGCGGCGAGCGCGGCCATCCAGCGCTGCAGGTGGTCGAGTCCATCCACCGCGACACCGGCCCAGTCGTGGATGCGCACCCAGGGATAGGTGGCGATGTCGGCGATGCTGTAGGCACCGGCCAGATACTCGGCCTCGCCCAGGCGGCGATCGAGCACCTCGTAGAGGCGGCGGGTCTCGTGCTGGTAGCGGTCGATGGCGCTCTGCAGCTTCTCCGGAAAATAGCGGTAGAACACATTGGCCTGGCCCTGCATGGGCCCTACCCCTCCCATCTGGAACATCAGCCACTGGATGGCCAGCGAGCGGCCCCTGGGGTCGCTCGGCAGCAGGCGGCCGGTCTTCTCGGCCAGATAAATGAGGATGGCGCCGGACTCGAACACGGCGAAACCGTCGTCGACGATGGCGGGAATGCGCCCGTTGGGGTTGATGCGCAGGAATTCCGGGGCCTTCTGCTCCTGCCTGTCGAAGGACAGCGCGTGCACCTCGTAGGGCAGGCCCAGCTCCTCCAGGGCGATGGAGATCTTGTGCCCGTTGGGCGTGGCGGCGGTGTACAGCTCGATCATGACAACCTCCGAAGCGATGCGCACAGCCTCGGCAGTTGCCGGAGCTGCGTCAAGGGCGTCGGAAGAATGGATTGAAACAGTCTGCAACCTGCTGTGCGCCGGCCTCGTCGTTGAGATGCAGGTGATGGCCGCCGGGCAGGATGTGGGTCTCGAAGCTCGCCTGCTCGATCAGCCCCTTGAGGCGTGGCTCGATATTCATCTGCCCACCCTCGGCGAGGACCAGGCTGACCGGACACTGCACGGCGCGAACGAAGTGCTCGACATGGGCGAAGGTCAGGCGCATCACCGAGGGCAGGGTCAGGCGGATGTCGGTGCGCCAGGTGTAGCCGCCCGGCACCGGCTCCAGGCCGCGCTGGGCCAGCAGCTCGGCGGCTTCGCGGCTGACCGCCACCACGCCCCTCATGCGCGCCTGCACGGCCTTGTCCAGGTCGGGGTAGACCGGCTTCTGCTTGTCGCGCACCGCCAGGCGGGCGCGCAGCGCATCGCCCAGGCGCTTGGGCGCGCTGTCGGCCTCGGCCGTGTAGGGCACCAGGCCGTCGATCAGCGCCAGGCGCTCGATGCGCTCCGGTACCGCCGCCGCCAGCAGGGTGGAGATGATGCCGCCGAGCGAATGACCGAGCAGCGAGAAGCGCTGCCAGCCGAGCTGCTCGGCCACCAGCAGCACATCCTCCAGGTACTCCCACATGCTGTAGCTGGAGTTGCTGGCATAGTGGCCGGAGTGGCCGTGGCCGGGGAAGTCCAGGGCGACGATGCGCAGCCCTTGCAGCTTGGGCGCCAGGCGGGCGAAGGTCATGGCGTTGTCCAGCCAGCCATGCAGGGCGATCACCGGGGTGCCGTCCTCGGGGCCGAACAGGTGCGCGGCCAGCTCCACGTGCGGCAGGCTGAAACGGGTCTCCTCCACTCTCAGGCTCATGCCGAACGCTCCATGTCCTGTCCCTGCCAGCGGGCGAACAGCTCGCGCAACAGGCGCGCGGTGTCCTGCGGGCGCTCCAGGGGGAACATGTGGCCGCCGGGCAGGTTGTGGTACTCGCCCTTGGGCACGCGGTTGACCTGGCGGGCGTGGTGCGGCAGCACCACCCGGCTGTGCCGCCCGCGCACCACCGCCAGCGGCACGGCCAGCTGCTGCGGGCGCCCCGGCACGGTGTGCGGCACGCTGCGGTAGATGCTGATCTCGGTGGCCGGGTCGAAGCGCAGGCGCAGGCCGCCGCCCTCCTCGCGCAGGCCGTGGCGCACGTAGGCATCCAGGCAGTCCGGATCGAAGCGACGGAACAGGCTCTTGCCGGCGAAGTAGTCGCGCGCCTCGGCAAGGTCGCCGAAAGACTCGCGACGGCCGACGGTCCTGCCCGCCGGGGTGATCCGATCGATGAAACCGAAGCGCTTGGCGGCGCGGATCACCAGGCGGTCGACACCGGTGAGCAGCGGCGAGTCGAGCATCGCCACGCCGCGGTACAGCTCCGGCCGGCGCAGCGCGGCATGGTAGTGCAGCACGCCGCCGAGGGAATGGCCGACGCCCCAGACCGGCTCGTCGCCCTGCTCCAGGTGCAGGATCAGCTCGTCGACCAGGTTGTTCCAGTTGTCGTCCACCGGGAAGCGCGGATCGTGGCCATGCTGGCCGAGGTGGCGCACGCGGTAGTCCGGCGCCAGGGCGTCGAACAGCTTGGCGTACGTGGCCGAGGGGAAACCGTTGGCGTGGGCGAAGAAGATGGTTTGCGACATGGCGGCTGGACTGCTGGAAAGTACCAGGCGATTGTCCGGCAGGTCAGGTTGGGCGGCAATCGGCGAAAGGTGCCAGATACGCCAAAGAACAGGTGCAGCGCGCCAAAAGGTGCGCCGCAGAGGGTCCGGGGCTGCCTTGCACAGCCCCGGGGTGGTATCAGGCGGCCTGGCGGAGCGGCTCGCCGAGCAGGCGGTCGAGCACCGCGGCGACCAGCAGGGTCAGCCCCACCGGCAGCAGCCAGCCGAGGCCCTGCTCGGCCAGCGGCAGATGGGTGAAGACAGCCGGCACCAGGCTCTTCAGCCCTGCCGCGTTGAAGGCATCGACCAGGCCGAACACCAGGGTCACGCCCATCACCGGGACGAACACCCGCCGCGCCGAACACCAGAAGCCGCCCAGCAGGCTCAGCGCGACCAGCACGATGGCCAGCGGATAGAGGCCGACCAGCACCGGCACCGACACGCTGATCAGCTGGGTCAGGCCCTGGTTGGCCACCAGCAGGCTGAACACACCGAAGGTCAGCACCACGGCGCGATAGGACACCGGCAGCAGCTTGCTGAAGTATTCGCCACAGGCGGTCAGCAGGCCCACCGCGGTGGTCAGGCAGGCCAGGGTG
>Ga0247725_1000250_pt1 | contig 51773 bp, 47 predicted proteins | sample OKSTACKMCFT3sol_FD_183021 | JGI IMG/M metagenome (GOLD analysis project Ga0247725, IMG submission 183021) | Subsurface sediment microbial communities from gas well in Oklahoma, United States - OK STACK MC-FT3-sol | ecosystem: Environmental > Terrestrial > Deep subsurface > Rock core/Sediment...
TTCAATTGGAAAAGCATTTACAACTACCTGGATAACGGCACTCCCGCGCCTCCCAAAAAAGTAGAAAAGAGCGAGGAAGAGTGGAAAGAAATTCTGACGCCAGCGCAATTTCGGGTCATGCGGATGACAGTACGACTGAACTAAATGTCATTGCAACCAAAACATTCTCTGTCGGTGTCTATCTGGCTTTGGAATTGGGTTACTTCAAAGCGAAACGGCAATTTTTCAACTTTGATCAACCGATGGTTATAGGCGACTTACAGTATCTGATTGAACGTTATTTTGGTGGACGCAATGATCCGATCAAACTACCGTCACGGCCTGTTCGGATTTCCCACCAGAGAACCATTCTGGAGTTACTGAATTATCGCATTTGTGACAAAGAGGTCAGATCGGAGCTAGAGAGCAAAGCGCAGCGTATTGCGATGCTGTCAACACAGCCGGTTTTCATCTTACGAGAGCTGCTGCATTACATGACCACCCACCGAATTGTGGCACCGCTGTATACGTCATTACAGGATTTCGTCGGTCGCGCGGTCAACCGAGAACGTAGCCGAGTATTGTCGCTACTCAACCAAAATGCTTCGCCTATGGTCATTGACCAACTGGATGCACTCTTAAATGCAGACGAGAGGATGTATCGGATCACCAGTCTGAAAAAGGAGCCTAAAAACTTTAGCTATAAAGAGCTAAAACAAGAAGTCGTCAGGAGGCAATATTTTCAGGCACTGCACGATTTTACAAAGGGCTTTTTGGAGATCGCAGGACTCTCTGCAGAGAGCATTAAATACTACTCGTCTTTGGTGAAGTACTACACCGTTTATAAACTTCGGCGCATGCACAAAGGCTCAGTCAGGTTGTATTTACTTTGTTTTGCTTATCAATGTTTTCGTGAAGTGAACGACAATTTAATTGAAGCGTTTATCTACCTTGTTCATCACTATGAAAAGTTGGCCAAGCATGCGGCTGGCGAACAAATGAAAAAAGCGATGGAAGACGCCAGTAAAAATTTGAAGGCTGCAGGTGACTTACTTGCTTTGTTTGTTGATGAATCAATTTCTGCAGACACGCCATTTGAACAAATCCAACAACGCGCATTCACTTTCCTGGAGCGAGAGAATATCCCTGTTGTCGCTGATTATTTGCGAAACATAGAGTTTGACAAGGTCAAAGCCGAATGGGCTTATTACACAACGCTTTCAATGACGATTAAACGTAATTTACGCCACCTGTTTTCCGAATTGGAGTTTGTTGGCCGCGTTGAGGATGCACCGTTGCTCAGCGCAGTGATCATACTGCAGGACTTGTTCCGCAGAGGAAAATCGCTCAGCCAGGTCAACGCGGAGATCTTTCCTACCGATATGATCTCTAAAACACAACAACTCTATCTCTATGAAAAAATAGATGATGATAATGAAAAGCTAGACCTTGATCGCTACGAGTTCATGGTATATCGCCTGCTACGAAATGCACTTGAGTCGGGTGATTTATGTGTGGTGAATAGCAACCAGTTCCTACGGTTCGAAGATGACTTGATCAACGACGAGCGCTGGAAAAATAAAGATGAAATTCTCAAAGAAATCGGTGCACCGTTACTGCAGCAGCCAATAGAAGAAACGTTGGCCATGTTTAAAGAAGCGCTGGAGAGCAGGTTTGCAGATGTAAATAAGCGAGTGCTGGATTACACCAATGAACACATAAAACTGCGTGGTAAAGGAGAGAAGCGCAAGTGGTCGCTGGTTTATCCAACAGCTGATACTCCGATTAACAGCCCGTTTTACAGCCATCTACCGAGTATAGGTATTGCAGACTTACTGGCGTTTGTCGGTGCCAGGACGGGATTCTTGAATGAATTTACGCATGTGTTGGAACGTTACGTCAAGTATGACCCGGAACCTCGTAAAATACTTGCGAGTTTGGTGGCCATGGGCACGAATATGGGGCTGGCTAAAATGGCAGAAGTTTCAGGGATAGGGTTTCCATCTCTGGCGTCTGTATCAAAAAGCTTTGTGCGGCCTGAAACTCTGAAAGCTGCTAATGATGCGATTAGTAACGCAATTGCAAAGCTGCCTGTGTTCCATTTATATAACATCCGCGAGGAGTTACATTCCAGTAGCGATGGGCAACGTATTGAAACAAAAATTGACACCTTTAACGCGAGATACTCTCCGAAGTACTTTGGTCTGGATAAAGGCGTAAGCGTATGTACGCTCATAGCAAACCATGTTCCAATTAATGGCCGGGTCATTGGCACTCATGAGCATGAAAGCCAATTCGTATTTGACCTGCTTTACAACAATACGTCTGATATCAAGCCGACTCGTCATTCGACAGATACCCATGGAACGAACCAGGTTAACTTTTGGACGCTGCGGGCATTTGGCTATGGTTTTGCACCACGTTACCGTGATTTACACAAAAAGACAGAGCGGTTAGTGGGTTTTGAGAATCCAAGCCAGTATCCAGCTGAATTCTTAATTCGACCTATGCGTAAAGTCTCAGAAGATTTAATTATCGAAGAGTGGCCAACGATTTTAAGGATCATGGCGTCACTTGCACAAAAAGAAACGACTCAAGCTACCATTATCCGGAAGTTGAGCAGCTATGTACGACAAAATAGGACTAAGAAAGCATTATGGGAGCTCGACAACATCTGTCGAGCCATTTACATCTTAGTCTTTATTGATGACGTGGGTCTGCGCCAAAGTGTGCAAAAGGCATTAAACAGGGGGGAGGCATACCACCGATTCCGGCATGCTGTCGCTTATGTGAATGGTGGACGGTTTAACGTGCAAACAGAAACAGAACAACAAGTCTGGAGCGACTGTTCCAGATTATTAGCCAACGCAATTATTTATTACAACACGATGTTACTGTCTAAAGTGTATGAGCAAAAACAAGCTGCAGGTGATCATGCGGCAATAGCGAGACTCAAAGATATTTCGCCAGTGGCCTGGCAACACATTAACTTAATTGGCAAGTTTGAGTTTAGTGATACTGTGCCGGTAATTGATATAGATGCTATAGCGTCAAGATATGCAGATCCGAAGTTTTGGAATTCCTCATTTGAGGATCCAACAGACCCTGAATGATGCTTCAGAGTCATGATTTTACATTTTTGGGGGATGGGCAAAAATAGCCAACAAAGAAAATCCGCAAAACACATACCGCTGAATTTAAAGCTGAAGCCCTGAAACTGGCTGATAAGATTGGTGTTGCCGCCACTGCCAGAGAATTAAAGCTGCACGAATCTCAGTTGTATAACTGGCGTACTGCGGCGGAGAAAAAGTCTACCATCAGTGAACGAGAGTCGGAGCTTGCTGCTGAAGTTGCCCGTCTGAAGCGCCAATTAGCTGAGCAGGCAGAGGACTTGGCCATCTTAAAAAAGGCGGCCACCTACTTCGCGAAGAACCAAAAGTAGCCCGGTTTGAGTTTATTCTGGAGCATCAGCACCTGTTCTCGTTAATCCGAATGGTAGCGGTGCTTCAGGTATCGCGTAGTGGGTATTATGCCTGGCGTAAAAGCGGCCTGACACCAAGCCCTAGGGCGGTGAAACGTGCCGAGCGTGATGTGCTGATAAAGGAAGCGTTTGACGATTCCAAAGCGCGTAATGGCTCCAGGCGTATTCAGGTAGACCTTGCTGAGCAGGGTAAAAAACCGGATATAAAAACCATACTGAACAGCATGGAACGCCAAGGTTTAGTAGCTAAAGCTGCCCGCAAGTTTAAAGTGACAACTGACAGCAAGCATTCGCTGCCAGTCGCCCCAAATTTGCTTGAGCAGGATTTTAGCGCAACAGGCCCGAACCAGAAATGGGTCGGTGATATCACGTACCTGATGACCAGCGAAGGCTGGCTGTATCTGGCGGTAATCATTGATCTGTACTCGCGAGCAGTGATTGGCTGGTCGATGAGCAACCGTATGACAGCAGATCTGGTGTGCAACGCACTGAACATGGCGTTGTTCCGTCGCGGCTTCCCTAAATCGGTGATCGTTCACAGTGATCGCGGCAGCCAGTATTGCTCGCATGATTACCGTGACTTGATTAAAAAGCACCAATTAGTGCAAAGCATGAGCCGCAAAGGCAACTGCTGGGACAATGCGGTAGCAGAAAGCTTCTTCCATTCATTGAAGGTTGAAGCGCTTCAGGACGAGCCGATAATGGATCGGGAAACAATGCGCCAACACGTTTTTGAATACATAGAGGTTGATTACAACAAGACCAGATGGCATAGTGCTCTTGGCTATCTTAGCCCAGAGAATTTTGAATTGAAGAACAGTGCTTAGTGAAGTGTCCACTATTGCTGGTACAGATCACATTAATCGGAGAGTCGCCAGTGAAGAAGCCAGTGCCCTTATTATCTGTTGTCGTTGTTGCTTGTATTAGTCTGAGTTTTGTATTGCTGGCGTTATCCAGTTTCGCCGGGGTCGATGCTGGCCTGGTGAAAATTCTTGGCTTTTTCCAGTTCAATAAAGAAGCGGATCTGCCGCTGGTCCGGCAATTAAGTTCTATTTTGTTTGGTCTGCTTGCACTGCTGCCCTGGTTGACTTTGCGCTTTGAATCGCTGAAAAAACCTCTGGCTTTGTTATTGCTGCTTTGTGCTGTTCCGCCTTTAGTATCACTGACAGGTTCAATTCACTGGATTGACAGCTTGGGTGGTTTCCCTGCCATTGGTTCTGGTCAGGGCATTATTAAATATACTGCTTTATTGGCTTTGGCCTGGTACTTCTGGCAACCAGAGAGCAGGTTTCAGCACTGGGTTCAGTACGCTCCTGTTGCTTTAGTTTTGTTGTGGATTGGCGGGATGAAGTTCACTCAAATAGAAGCTGAAGGTATAGCGGATCTGGTGCAAAGCTCGCCATTGATGAGCTGGTTATATCTGCTGTTTGATCTACAAACCACATCCAATCTGATAGGTATTTATGATCTGCTGGCTTTACTGCTGTTAGGTGTAGGTTTGCAGTACCGCTGGTTATTTTTACCCGGCTGGCTGATGTGCATGGCGGTGTTTTTAACTACTCAGAGTTTCCTGCTGAGCTTTCCCGGCGCTTTTTCAGCCAATGGTTTACTAACAGCTTCGGGCCAGTTTTTAATCAAAGATTTATGGTTTATTGCCGCTATGCTGTTATTACTGCAATGGTACTTAACTGCACATTTCACTGCACAGCGACAACAACTGCTCAGCCAGAACTAACTTCAGTTTCAGCACCAGCATCAGAACCCTGGGCCAACCAGGCTTTTTGCTGAGCCCGGTAATAATCCCAGACACAAGGGCAACAGCTGCCGCTACCACAACAATCACTGCTTTCTGGTGCTACAGGTTCTTCGGTGGGAATACGCAGCCGAATACCATCAATAGTGGTAAACATAAAAAACTCCGGCAAAAAAGGCGGCGGCATTGTAGCATTGTGTTTTCATATTCAGCCACTGATGTACGTTTAAACCAGAGATCTGATGCAGCAACAAAGCCCCTCTAAACAACAAAAAATTTGGCAAACGGTGTTACAAATTCCGGCCGGAAAAATTGCCAGTTATGGTCAGATAGCCGATTTGGCAGGTTTACCTGGCCGTGCTCGCTTAGTGGGGAAAACACTGGGGTTAGCACCGGATGAACTGCAATTACCCTGGTACAGAGTAATGCGCTCTGGCGGTCAGTTGGCTTTTGCGGCTGGTACACCCCAGGCTTTAGCACAACAACAATTGCTGCTGGCCGAAGGGGTGATAGTGCGTAATGGCCGGGTGGCCAAAGATTTTTGGTGGCAACCCGATTTATCAGAACTGCTCTTTAAACTGCAGTATTAGTGATACATATAACCCAGCATACCTGTGACAAAACCTGCAATGGCCCCCATAGGAGGAGCCCAGTGCTGCTCTAACCTGACCTGTGGCGCTATATCCTGAAACAGCGAATACAAAATACCACCAGCTGCAAACAACATAATCATAGCGACCAGAGCCGGTGATTCTGCCAGCCAAAAATAACCCGCAAGCCCGGCAAGCGGACCAAAACATGCCATAGCCAAAAAGCTTGCCACTATAACCCAGCCTGAATAAGTCGAAAATTGTCTGAGTTCACGATAAGCGTTAAAACCTTCAGGGATATTTTGTAGCGCAATTAAAGCGCCCAGTAATAAAGCCTGCGAACCACCAGCCGCAACAGCAGCCCCTAAGGCCAATGATTCAGGTAAAAAATCGGCCAGCATGGCCATCAGTTGACTGGCTGAGGTTTGGTTTTTACTCAGCCAGATATCCAGCAACATAAACACAGCAGCGCCGCCAATAAACCAGCTACAAGCCACTACAGGTGAAAGTGCCTTCATGCCTTCGGGAACCAGCACTAAAGCAATAGCAGATAACAAGGCACCTGCACCAAAAGCCATAATGCTGTGCCTGAACTCTTGTTCCAGCCAATCCGACTGAAAATGCTCAAACTTAACCAGCAAAGCCCCTAACGGCATAGCAAGCCCGGTTGCGAAAGTAAGCAGAATTACATTAAGTAGATCCGACATAAGAATGGCAAAAGTCCTGTTTTGACCTGAATAAAATCAGCCTAGCCGTAAGCGCTTTAGCAGTACAGTATTTTGTTGGCGTTGATACCAGTCATTGCCAACCAGTTCCAGCTCTTCAATCAGGCAAGTACCAAAATCAGCTGAAGCTAATGCTTTGATTTTCTGCAGGAACAACTCTGGATTTACAGGCTGTTGGCTAAAACGTAACACCGTCATATGAGCGGTTTGGATGGCATAACGCTGGTCAATAGAATGCTGCAAAGTCGATTGACCAAAGGCAGAGCGCAGCTGTTCTCTTAACTGGTTTAACTCTTGATCATCAAAAAAGCCCTGCACCAACACACAAGAAGGCGATGCGGTGATCCCCTGAAAATGCAGACGGAATGGGCCTGTATTTTTAATCACTTGTTGTACCAATTCTACATAAGCCGCTGTATCTATTTGCGATAAAGCAAAGCCTGAATAACAGGAAATCAACGATAAGACCGTCAGATGCAAATCTGAAGCAGGATAATAATACTGTGCTGGCTCCAACTGCATCAGCTCTGCGAGACTGTGCTGGATTTGCTGTTGTATCTGCTCTGAAGGACGGGCTAACAAAGTGACACCATAACGGCTGTCATCTTTAGCAGTTAACAGAGGGTCAGTTTCAAACTGATGTTGTTCAAACTTGACTAAAGACTGCTGCCACAAGGCTTGATAGTGCTGTTGCAACTCTTGTTTTGTCATCATCAGCTGATTAAGTAAAAGCTTTGGAGCGTAATAACCAGCGCAGCGGTAATTGGGAGACCAGCATACCCAGCAACATTAGTCCACAGCCCATCAAGGCTCTGCTATTGAGCTCTTCACCCAGCAGCCAGACTCCACCTATAGCAGCAAATACAGTTTCTAAACTTAAGATAATGGCAGCATGAGCCGGGTGGGCATGTTTTTGCGCCATCACTTGCAATGATCTGATCCGGCAACACTGGACACGCCACTAAGCTACTTTCTTTAATTCATAGTTTTCTGGGCTGAGATAGCCAATAGCACTATGCCTTCTGGTTTTGTTGTAATCAACTTCAATGTATTCAAATACCTGCTGTTGAAGCGTTGCCCTATCAGTTAATGGCTCATCTTTGAGCAGTTCGACCTTTAGAGTATGGAAGAAGCTCTCTGCCACTGCGTTGTCCCAGCAATTGCCTTTTCTACTCATGCTTTGTATCAGCTGATGTTTTTCAATCAGATTTCTGTAAGCCATTGAACAGTATTGGCTGCCTCGGTCGCTGTGGACTATGACTTCCTTCGGTCGTCCGCGGCGCAGTAAAGCCATTTGCAATGCTTTACACGTCAGCTCGGCCGTCATTCGCGAATTCATCGACCAGCCAATCACGGCTCGCGAGTACAAATCAATGATTACGGCCAGATATAGCCAGCCCTCGTTAGTTAGCAAATACGTGATATCACCCACCCACTTCTGGTTGGGCGCATCGGCACTAAAGTTCTGTTCCAGCAGATTTGGCGCCACTGGCAACTGATGGTTGCTGTCTGTAGTCACCTTGAACTTCCGAGCTGCTTTGGCTTTTAACCCTTGCCTTTTCATGCTGTTCAATATCGTTTTCAGGTCTGCATGGTCGCCATTTTCAGCCAATGCAACCTGAATGCGGCGCGCGCCGTCTCGTTGCTTAGCTTGTGCAAAAGCCTTATTGATTTTCTCATCCAGCGCGGCACGCCGTAGAGCTTTCTCGCCAGGCTCTTCACCATTGCGTCGCCACTGATAATACCCACTTCGCGATACACCAAACACAGCGGCCATGCGTTGCAGGCGGAACCTGTGTTGGTGCTCCAGCATAAATTCAAACGCTGCTACTTTTGATTTTTCGCGAAGTAGGTTGCGGCCTTTTTTAAGATAGCTAAATCCTCAGCCTGATCAGCCAGTTGGCGACGTAACTTCGCGACTTCGGCCGCTAGCTCAGCTTCACGCTGGCTGGTCGTGGATTTTTTCTCTGATGCGTTACGCCAGTTGTAAATCTGGGTTTCGTATAGCTTTAACTGCCTTGCTGCTTCGGCCACGCCAACACGTTCGGCCAGTTTCAGGGCTTCGGCTTTAAATTCTGCGGTATAGGTCTTGCGATTCTTTTTAGTTGTCATAGTCACCTCGTTATGTGATTTTACTCACTTAGCGCGGTGTACAGAACTACTGGATCAGATCAACTTGGTACTTTAGTTCGGCCTTAATGTCATCGTTGCATCGTCGAGCCAGCTTCTGCTCTATTTGCTTGTCCTTTTGCTCAACTGAATTCCTTCGCTTCCCCTGCTGTTATTGGGGTTGGCTATTCATTGATTAAATCGCTCAAAATCCATTCTGCATTTTGATGTCCGGGTATTGAATTCATTAAATGAAATTGGCGTCTGTCTGTGTTAGTCGTTTTGTGGTTTCAAACGGGATCTATCGTGTCAAATTCCATTGATGATAATCAGAGTTCTTTGTTCCAGTGATCCTGCAACATCAACTGATGGTTATGTACTTGATGATTTTGCGCTAAAAACCATTAGTGGCGCAAATTCTGGCCAGCTATATCCTGCCTCTATTGAATGTTTTGGCTTTGGAGAGAGCAAAAAATGACTACGAGCAAGACTTATGTTTTTACTGTTAATGGCGCAGAAGCGTTGTCCACGATGATGCCTGTTGCAGGTTTTGTTTGCGGTGACAAACACCCAACACCTGTTTATGGCTTTGTTATGTTTAAAATGAGTAGTGGTAATCTATTTGTGCAATCAATCTCTGGTGGTCAGTGCATTACCCGTATGGTGCAGACCAATCCAATGGAGGTCTGCGAAGATTTTACGATGTGCTTGGAGGCCAACAAGCTTCGCTCTATTTTAGGTGGACTGAAAGATGCTGACTCCATTACCTTTGAAGTGTCTTTATCGGGCGCAGTCATAAAGTCAGGACGAAGCAAGCTCAAGTGCGATGTGATGTCAGCTGAGGGGTTCCCTACCCCACCGAAAGTTGCTGATGATGCGTTCAGTGCCTTAATTAACTTCAACGACTTGTCCGATGTGGTGCGAAAAACTCGACATGCTATGGCTACCAATGATGTTCGTTATTATCTAAATGGACTGCATATGCACTTTAACTCTGGTTCACTATCTGTTAGTGGTTCAGATGGTCACAGGTTGTCGTCATTTTCAATTTCAGGTTTGCAATTTGATGGTCAGGCAGAAGTGATTGTGCCTAAAAAAATGGTTGATCTGATAGGTGCTGACAAAGGCGATAAGGGGCAGGTTCGGGTCAAGATTGATGCCAATATGGTTGAGTTTACATGGTCAACTGGCCAGATTCGCAGCCAGAGTATTGACGGCAAGTTTCCTAATGTGGGTCAGTTTCTTAATAGTGATGTAGTACCGCATGCAAAAGTTAATCGTCATAGTTTTTTGCAAAGCTTGTCGAGGGTTAAAAGCGTGTCAGATACCAAAAATCCAGCAGTTTGCCTGTCGAATGACAACAGTGAGTTAAAGCTGTGCGCGGTCACTGTTCAGAATGAAGTGACAGGCGAAGATTATATTTCTGGTTCGTTTTGTGAGTCTGCTTTTCGTGAGCGTTTAGGAGCAAATGCTATTTATTTGGCTGAGGCGTTAAGCTCATTTGATGATGAAGAATTGGTGTTAAGCCAATCAACCGGAACGGGGTTTTTAATGTTGTCGCCAGCGACAGGCGGTACAAAACGAGAGATTGTTATGCCGTTCCGCATTTAATGTCATGAAGTGATGTCCTCCGCCAGCGGCGTCCCCTGCCGTTGGCGACCCTTGCCCACCCCCAAAAATATATCTTCCACCATCCGTTTATGAGTCCGAAGAACGTGTTGGGGTTTTCTCCCCCTGCCACTCATGTTTTTTTAAAAAGCCTTGCGGCAAATTCCCTTTTTGTTTTGGTAAGCCAAAAACCAAAAGTGGCCGCAATTTTCAAGCGTGATGAAATAGCTTCAACTTGAATACATGAACATTTGGAGAGAGAAGCATGTTTGAACAGTCATTAAATAACGCCCAAGGCTCAACTGGTTTCGATTTCGACCAATCTGATTTTCCAGTGGCCATGTCTGGTATGGTGATTGAGGCCAACGCAGAGTGTGTCCATATTGATGATGTGGCTACTAACGAAGTTCCAGCGGTGCTGGCCAGTATTCGGCAGTCTTATCAAGATGGTGATTTGGATCGCGTCAATCCGTCCCTGTTGCTGGATATGCCTGATGGAAATATCCGTAAACGCCGCAGTGCAGCCGCCGCAGCTGAGTTAAAAGATAGCATGGCAGCAAGCGGTGTGTTGCAGCCTGTCTGTGCGCGCCCTCACCCTACAAAAGAGGGGTATTTGGAGTTGCTGGCTGGTTACGGTCGTCGTGATACCGCCATTGAGTTGGGCCTGAGTCAAATTCCAGTGTTAGTCCGCTTAGTGGACGACCAAGAAGCTATGAGGATCCACTTGGAAGAAAATGCGGTGCGTTCTGATTTGGCTTTCGGTGATGAAATACGCTTTGTTCGCCGCTGGATCAGTTTGTTTCATGGTGATCGCCATTCAGCCCTATCAGCATCAGGCTGGTCTAACAAAAAATTTAATGAACGTGCTGAGTTATTAAAAGCTACCGATGAAGTTCTGGATGCTCTGGATGATGCAAAAATTACCGTGCGTCATGCGCTTATCCTGTCCAGTTTCAATGCCAAGGTTCAGAACAATACTCTAGCCAAAGTCATCAATGAAAAATGGTCAGTTGAAGTTTTGAAGCAACGAGCAGACAAAGTGGTATTGCCTTTGACTCTAGCTATTTTCAACAAAAACGAATGTTCTTTGTGTCCACATAACACTGCCAAACAAGCCAACTTGTTTGATTTTGGTGAGGTCGTTTCAGGGTGTGCAAAAAGCTCATGCTTTCACTCAAAAACAGCGCTGGTACTGGCAGATCGTCGTCAGGAGGCGGAGGAGCGTTTTGGCCGAGTCATTATGATGTCTGAATCAGTGGCGGGTGATCGTGTGACTGTGACTCCAGCAGCTGTAGGTCAAGAACAGTTTGATACAGGCTGTACTGCCTGTAGCGATAAGATTGTCGTGATTAATGACTCTATCGGTACGTCCACTGGCCAGTTGGTTACAGACCAGTGCGCTAACAAGTCTTGCTACAGCGCCTGTGTTAAATCACACCAAGCGTCCGTAGATGCAGCGAAGGTCAAAGAAACAACCGCAAATGAAACGAAGTCTGGCGCTCAGGCTTCCACAGGTAAGGCGGGACAATCGACTAAAACTAAGGCTGCATCAACTGCCAAAGTCACTTTTTCGCAGTCAGCATTGGAAGCGCATCAGGGCGAAATCAAGGCTCTAGCTTCTGCTCATTTGGGGACAGATCCGATATTTGCCGAAGCTCTCAAAACTTTTGCGCTGATAAATTTAACGGGTTTTAAATCCAAAAATTCATCCAAAAACCTGATGTCGTTTTTAATGGCGCGAACAATCGCAGAGTTGCAGGACTTTCAGGAAAAAATTACGAAGTACGCTTTGGAGTCAACATCTACTTTTGCTTCGATTTCATCATGGGATTTCTTGAAGGTTGCAACACTGGCCACGCCAACAGGCAAAGAAACTTTGTTAAAGCAGTGGGAGCCAGTAAAAGCAACAATTGAGCGTTACACCACACCGCAGCTAGAAATGTTGGTTAAAACAAGTGGCTTGGCTGAATTTAGTCCTGAATCGGCTAAGAAGGCTCTTTCTGGTAATAAAGCTGGTCTGGTTGAATTTATTGTTAAGTCCAAGTCCACAGGCTTCGATTGGTCACACTTTGCATCCCCTGCATTTGTGAAGGAGCTAGAGCGTCCTTAATAAGCTATCAGGCAGTAAAACCATTTGCTGCCTGATTTTTCTGACGCTGTAAAGTGTTCACATCATTAAGCAGGAGAGAAAATCATGTTTCAACAAATTGCAGAAATAGCGAAAAGCGCAGGTTTAACAGGGGTCAGCATGACTTTGCGCCCGACTGGTGATCAGCTTTATGTAGTGGTCAGTTTTCAGCTTTCAGCTCTGGACGATAGCAAGGCTTTCGCATCATCACAGGATGAAGCTCAGAATTACACTAACCTGCGTTCAGCCCTGAGTGTTCCGGTGGTTGTGACGGCTTTACCGGATGAACTACTGGCTAAGTTGACTGCTACGTTACAGGGCTTGAAAACTCCGGTAATCGATGCGGCAAAAGCCCTAAGCGAAGTGGATTTTTCGACAATGCTACAAAAAGCCACCGCTGCTGCACCAAAAGCACCAGCAAAATCATCAGCAAAAGCAAACAGTGCATCTGTGGTTGAGTCAGAGCAAGGTGTGGATGATGCAGAACCTGACGATTCTGCTGATTCGGCAAGTGGCAATGCTGAGATACCACAGCCGGTAGTAGGTAATTTTGATCTTATTGATTCTCTTTAATTTGTGGGGTTGTGTATGTCTCAGGTTGGTCAAGTTCAGTTAGTTCGTCATTTTAAAGTGGGTGCGCGTCTTTTGCCTTTTCCTATCCCTCAAGGCTCGCTTGAAGATAATTGTCGGCAAATGGCAATCAACTATCCTGCCTTCCGCTGGACAGAAGTGTATGAAGATGATGCGGTTTTGCAGGGGGATAGCAGTCTGGTCTATGAGTTGAAGTTGCCACCAACCAAAGTCAACGGGTGAAAACCAGGCGTTATGTTTAGGGGGTGTTAGCCCCCTTTTTTTCGGAGTCGGGATATGCAAGTTGAGCAAAACCAAAAGCTGCCTGAACTGGGTGAACTGGTAGAGTTGGTTCAGTCGAGTTTGAAGGAGAGGTTAAGCAAATGTCAGCAGTATCAATCGAACAAGGGTCAGCATCAGTTAGTGGTGTTGAACAGGCATCTTCAAAGGCTGCCCGTGATTATGGGATGCAAAATCGCCCCACCTATCCTTTAGTTTTTCAACTGGCGGGTCAGGCTGTTTGCGTTCCTGATGAATACGCTGACTTGCATGAGCAGATTAACGCTGAGCGACAGGCTGAGATTTCTTGCTCTGTGCTGGCAGACCATTACCCTTTACTGACTGATTTGCAAGCGTCTGGCTTAGTTTCAGGCGCTCTACTGCCATCGCTGACAAGTGCTGCCAAGTCTTTGAATGCTGCGTCTGTGAGTCAGGCTTTGGGTGCGCTATTTACAGACTCATTAAATCAAATTCATGCTCGGCTACAGGGGTCTGTTTTAGCTTCATTTTCTGACATTGAAGGTGTGGCTCACTATCTGGAAAAATCGAAGCAAGCAACCCCCCTCTATACCTTGTCGTTAGGGAGTAGCGACTTTGGCATTGGTGTTGAGGGTGCTTATCCAGTCAGTTTGTGCGTCGAATCCAGAGATTTCTTTCAGCATGTGTTTTTAGGGTTAAGTCGCTTTGATGAATCTTTAAGACCTTATTTATTCCGTGCGGCACGATTGCTGATTTCTCGCGGTGGTGGTGGAACGTCTGAATGGTTGGCGCACGAAGATTGCGGTTATTTTACAGATTTTTATTCTGCCAAAGGTTTTGAGTGGATCCAGTCGTGTATCGTTAAATTAGCGGTCTTTGCCAATGAGCAACCGGAAGATAATGAACCTTTGGATTTGTTTGAGGGTTTGGAGTCCTATCAGCAGGACGTTCTTTCTGGAATGGAAGAAATGTTTGGTGAGGATGTGACTGATTTGGAGCCTGAGCAGCTTTTAGAGTGCTTCGTTCAAATCGAGGAGCAGTTTGCGCTCATGTACAAGTATGAGCCTCTTAATGCCAATATTCCAGAGGATGTGGCTCAGTTTATGGAATCTGAATGGCCTGAATCTGAGTTGTTGGTGTTGGTGAAATCCCTGCTTGAAGTTGTGCTGTCTTGTGAGAGTTTAGATCGTGATGTATTACGCTCACCGGAGGATATGCACTGTCCGTTTGGCTTTATCTTTCATCCAGATTCAGAAGCTGAATTTAAAGCGGATGATCGACAAGTAAAAGCTCACGATTCTGTGTACGACCAGACGATGAATGCTGGCGAAGATAATGAAATTTATGTTCTTGATACAGCGCATGAAGGTTGGCTTGAGCAACTAAAGGTTTTTTATATCGCATCTTTTGCATCGACATTGTTTACTGTGCTTTGTCAGGACTTTCCTTGTGCTGCTCAAAAGTAGCGGCTCTTTCATCATCGGGTACTCTGTCCGTATTGAATGTGCAGGAGAGTTGCAATGGTAGGTGTTCAGTCTTACGCGCCAGTGGTTAAAGAGTTAAATGTTACCCCTTTGGTGCAACAGTTTGCGTTGGTATTTTCAGTGTTTGGTGGTGATGCTCTGTTGAGTCACCATGCAATTAAGGGCGGCAAAATTGGAACTGGTCGTCCAATATCTTTGGATGCTGCACAGGAAGCTTTTTCGCGCTTCTGTGAGGGAGTGAATCATTCAGAAGGCGCTGGACAAACTCTGGTTTCTCCTTGGTTGGATCAGGATGTTATATACAGCGATGCCAATTATTTGGTGTATCGGACGCGCAAAGGAACCCCAAAGTCAATGTGGTTCCGTATGGGGGGGACATCTTCTCACTCAATGGAGGTTAAAGTGCTGATGCCGACTTTAGTTTATGTATACAGTCGGCTGAATGGCAGCTTAAAAATTTTTGCCTCAGTGACCGATTTTGTAACGGCGGAAACCCCCCTGTATGTTGCGCCATTGCCGAACACTAGTAGTTCAGGCGCTTTTTGTTACGGGAGCGCTTCTAAACCTGCAAATAATGCCAGTGATGAAGCGATAAAAGCCGGTATTCATGAGGCGGTATTTGATTCGTTCTTCACTCACCTGACTGGCACGAATAAGGGCTTTGTGGGCTGTAATTCCACGGAGGACTTTATCAATATGTGGAAGGATTTAGCGAAGAAAAAGAAAGTGCCTACTCGCCGTCAGTTAGTGAAAGCAGGTCTTACGTTAAGCAATGTATTAAAAGGAGCGGTTTAAAATGACAGGTTTAAGTTTTCAATCGCCAGATTTCATACAGAGCTACAACATGGGCGGTACATTAAAGGTTGTGGTGGTAGGAGCTGGAGGCACAGGTTCTGCGCTGCTATCAAAGCTGTTCCAGATGAACGCTACTTTACAAAAGCTTGGTGCGCCAGCACTAGATGTAGTGGTGTACGACGATGATACAGTGGCGATGCCGAACACTGGTCGTCAGAGCTTTTTGTGATGTTGGACGAAACAAAGCTGAGGTTTTGGTCGAGCGCTTTAATCAATTTGGAGCCACAAATTGGGTAGCGAAGGCAGAGCGTTTTACGGCAACAAGCGAAACATTAAGCTGGCGGGATGGAGGGATAGTCCTGTTTGGGTGTGTAGATAACGCCCCTGCACGTAAAGAGTTGCATAAGGCGATGCACAGCTTTGCCCGAAGTGGCTGTGTGTATGTGGATGCGGGTAATGCCAATCGTTCTGGCAATGTCATTGTTGGAATGTCTGCGGAAGTGAATGGTTGTAAAGTGGTTTATCCAACCGTATATGATTTGTATAAGGCGCAGCTGGATGAATGGAAGCCTGTTTTGGGTGATTCTTGCAGCCATGAGGAAAGTATTCAACGGCAGGACTTCGGGCTTAACGATATGATGGCAGTTCTGAGTTCGCAGGTGTTGTGGCAGTTGGTGCGCCACGGCAAGTGCGCGTACCAAATGGCGAGTGTCGATTTTGAAACGGGAGTCATGCAAAGTTTTCAGCCTGATCCAGATTATTGGTCGATGTTTGGATATGTTGTTTCTACGGAATAGGTAATAGTTTCTCAAATTAATGTAATGCCTTATACTCCGACCAGTAGTAGTGAAAAACTTAACTTGTATTAGTTTTTTCATTTTACTTGAAATGAATGTAAATGCGTCACGGATGAACTTTTGTTTTTTTTACTCATTTCTCAGGCAAATTTTTACTGTTTGTCTGTGTACTGGTTCGGGGTAGGTATGGGTGTTGATTTGAATATGATTTCCGAGTTTGAGCGTGACCATAAAGTGACAGTGGATGGTACGGTGCACGTTAAAACTGACCGATTAGAATTTGATGCTGAGGGCGTTTGCATGTCTGGATACGGTATTCGTATCAAGGGTGCGGAGTGCGCTCAATTGGATTTGAAAGATAAAATCACCTGCACCTACATCCCCAGTGCCACAGGGGTTGCGACCATGCCTGTTAATTACAGCGTGTTCAAAATTGAGCATATTTCCGTAACGGAAACTATTGTAAGTGCGGTGTTTTCAACAGATGACTGAGAGTAAGTCTGTCGATTTATGACTTTCACTCGTCGTGTCTTTCTTTTCTTCCTCAAATTCCATTAATTAAAATACGCTGAACTCAAGTTCATTTGTGCGTGCGGAGTTTAATGGCATGCCAGAGCAACTTGGTGTCCGATAGTGAAGTCAGGTGCTGATTTGAAGAATTGACTCATTCGTCTATGGTTGGGTTGCTGTTGCATCCCCAGGGCAACGAGAATGGAATGCTCTACAACTCCAAGCTCGTCCGATAGCCATGCAATTTGTTTTGAGCGATTATTTTGCAGGTCAAGCAATGCCTGACTTAATGACTGAACGACACGTGTTTCATTGTCACCTAATGCGGTCAGGTTGCGTTTTAGAGTTGCTTTATTGCAGCCGGCGACAATCGTTAGTGGTTCTTGGTCTGAGCAAGAATTGACGTTTCTGCGGGTCAGGGTGGCTTGTTCACCGTTACTGCACTTTATCGTCACTTCAAAGGTGGATTTATCCATGGCCATGACATAGGACAGTCCGGTTTCTAAATCCAGCTCTTTGACGACTAAGTGATTCTGGTATGGCACGCTTGATAACTCCATTCAAACGCAACGTTTTATTCAGACGCGCATTATACATTTTAAATTTTCTCGGTTGCATTGATCGTGTGCCACGTATGGCACTAATTAAAGAAAATTTGTTTTTTATGCCATAGGAGGCATTTATATGCTTGAAAAGCAGCTCTATGTGAATAGTTTGGCATTAAATGTTAAAAGATTGAGGGAGACTGCAGGATATTCTGTTGATGAGCTGGCAGATATGTGTGGTATATCGAGGCGGTCTTGGTATAGGTATGAAGACCCTGATTCTGGGCAGTCGATACCGGGATATTGCATCCCAATGTTGTCGAGTATTTTTTCAAAAACAGCGGATGAAATTTGTGGTCTTGAGTTCCCATTGCCGAGGGATGATAAGGCTGGCATGGTCATGGCTTATTATGAAAAATTGGAACCCGAACAGCGAGATATGCTGGTTTGGTTGGCTCGCTGGGCCTTTACGAACAAATCATCCAAAGGGCTTCCTGCATTGGTTGAATTTCTTAAATTAGCTAATCCTGTGCGTTAAACCATTTGTGGCCGGTTTTTCTGGTATCAATAGAATGGCCTCATTAGAACGATGAACTTGACGCAATACTACTGGATCAATGCAAACCTCTCTCCTTGCATTGGTCCTTTTTTTTATCTAAAAAAAGCCCCGGTCCTGTGAAGGATTCGGGGCTAAGGTTGGTCAATGGTTGGTTTACTTGTTCCAGCTTATCTCTGCGCTAGTCTGATCGCCAGAATCATCCGTTGCACGAATGATAATGTGAAGCGAGTCATGCAGTGACTTGGTAAAGCGAAGAGATTTACCTGCAGAGGTTTCTGCACCGTCTTCTCGCCACTGGTACTTAATCCCTACAATTTTACCATCTTCATCTGTGCAGTTGGAGTTTACGGTAATCGATGAACCGGTATCCGTTATCGTTGGCTTGCACATCGGAGGCTGGTTCTGATTCACAATCAAGCTTATGGTTTCTTCGCTGATTTGCCCGAAGTCACTTGTAAAACGTACTTTGACAGAGTAAACGCCAGGCTTTTTAAATGCGATGTTAGCGTATGGTCTTGCCTGAGTCATTTCCTGCACGTCATCTACGAACCAGTCGTATGCAATGATTTTATCGTTCGGGTGGCCGGGCTTCGCATTAGTTTTGATGGCGTACATCATCGGCGCTCGTAAGAACTCGTTTGAAGGCTTGACGTCTATGGTTGATTCCATATCTGAAGCTTCAACTATTTCAATGAATTTGTACTCTTCTTGTGTGTTGCCTCGGTTATCCTTGGCTTTGACACCGATCTGATGCACGCCTGGTTTCAGCGCTCTTAGGTACGTCAGACTTGACGTGGTTCTGTCGACAATTACACCCTCTGGCAGGATCCAGCTATACGTGATTTCAACGCCCGGGGCGAAGAAATATGGAGTGCTGATCCGAGCAGCGATAATCGCCGGAGCAACCTTGAGTGTAGATAATAAATCTAAGCTCACTTTCGGCATGGTATATTTCCATAGCGCTATATCAAGTGGTTTTTCCACTGATGTTTGGCTGATGCCAGGCGCATATGCTTTAAAGATAAAGCTACCTAAGTCTCCATCCACAATATCTGCTTCTGTAATGACATAATCATGCTTTGAGCCGCTCAAGACTGTTCCGGCAGGGGTAGTCCACTGCGTCACTATCGTTGAATTCAACTGACTTGTCGCATGCTGCGCTGTGCCTGTCAGCGTCACCTTCGTCCCTACTTCAGCATGCTTCGGCCCATAGACCTTCACCTTTAACGGTTGTGGGTCTACAGCTCGTACAAGCTTCGATGCGTGGATATACCCTTTACTGCCTACTGCGCTAGTTGTTGTGTTAGGTAAATAGCGCACCATAATTTGAGTGTCTGCAGTGATGGTAAATGACTCTGCTGAATCACCAGCTGCCCAGGTCTTGCCTTGGTCAGTGGACCATTCTATTTTTCCTTCATCTTCCAATGAGCTCACTATTGTACTTTCGATGGTCGCCACAATGTCCTGACCTGTGTAAGCGTAATCTGGCGCATTGAGTTTAATTGGAGGTAAGGCATAGCCTATCACTTCGCTTATATTGCTGTAGCTCACCACTTTCGACAGGCGATTGGTCATTTTAACGCGATAATACGTTGTTCCTGGTGTGTTGACGGCAATCGATAGCATGCGCTGACTGTCTTTCTCGCTGATGACTGGGCTCCAGCTGGTCTTGTCTGTGGAATACTCCCACTCTATCTTGTCTGAGGCGTTACGGTCGTTAATGGATTTTGCTTCGTAGTGCAGCAGTGCTGAGAACGGAACAGCCTCAACAACCTGATCTTCCACTATACCACCCTCGATCGCTTCCCCTTTTAAAACCGATAGTCGAAGACTGTTTGAGATGATGGTTCTTTGGTATTGATCAAACGGGCCTTTAGATTTTGCTACTGCAAAAAACGATTTTGATTTTCCAAACAATCCCGATGCCTGAGCCCGCAATTCGACTTTGCCCAAACTATCGATTGCTGTTGCGGTGCCTATCGGAACAATGCTTCCATCGTCTGCCTTGTAAGCCAAATAGGTTTCCCATAGCCCCATTGAATTGGCGTCATAGCTAAAACTACCCTGCTTTGTCGCGCCCAGCGCAGATGTGGCCACTATGTTTTGGTCAGTACTGGTTTCTACCAGTTTAGTGGTCAGGAGGTGTTTCATTCCTGAATCTGGCAAAGTGATGGCCTGAATGGTGTAATCGACCTTGCTGGACGGATCGCGGTCATGTGCGACTTGAACTGTCAGATTTGAGCTATTCCATACCGTGCGCTTTTCAGTGGTTTTCACATTCATGTTGGTAGCAATTTTGTAGCTATCACCACCCGGTCTCTGTTTGTACTGTTTGCTTTGATAGGCGTTACCAGAGGCGTCTTTTACAGAGAAAGTAACATCTGCCGGCACTGTGTTGAATGTCGCTTTTGTGATGGTTTTACTGTAATACGGGATCCCATATACACCTTCACCCAACTTGTTTAACTCGGACAGCTGTATTGTTGGTGTCGTTGAAGGGAGTACATACAGATCAACTTTTCCGGTGTATACAACGTCTGATTCACCGTTCAATGTGAAAAACCGGATATTGTAAGGGATAGTCACTGCACCCAGCTTGTCGTTTATTGACCCTTCCAAAATAAACTTGTTGGCTTTGATTGCCGTGTTAAGTCCTGCTGGGAGGTCCTGAACGTCAATGGTACAGCCGTTAAACAGTATGCCTGTATTTTCAATCGCTTCTTTCGTTGTCAAAGCCAGTTTGCACTTAATCCCTTTGTTTTGCGAAATTGAAATAGTGAGCGCTTCAACGCGCTGATGCACAGCCTCGTGTGAGCTAGACTGAGTGAAATCAACCGGCTGGTAATTGATAGGGAAATCGCTCTGTGATGTGTTGCCTGCCCTATCAATGGCTTTTACCGTCATTGTGAGCGCTGAGTTTGCTGGCCAGTCTCCGTTTTTAGGTATAGCAATTTGCGGTGTTGTCTCGGTCATCCCAATATCTACACCGTTCACCAGGATCTGCGTCAACTTACTGCCATCGTCCCAGCCGCCATAGGCATAAACTTTCAACTCGCTGAGAAAGTTTATTGGCGTAGAGCCTGTTATTGCGAGGTTCAGCTTTTTAACCTGAATAACTGGGCCGTTTTTATCAAACGTTTCACCTGTGAAGGTGTGAGCGGTGGCTATGCCGTACTGGTCTTCTGAGCTGAAGCTTAAGTCATACTGACCGTCAAGAATTTCAGATGCGTCAAATCTTGCGATGATATCGCTGCCGACGACTTCAAAAGCTTTTGCCGTCAGAGATTTGCTGGCTGAGCCACCTATATTGCCGTTGTTGAATCGGATGGACTCATCCCCATCTACAAGCACGTCCGATGGTTTGAATGCTGCTGAGTGCGTAAATCTTAGCTTGCCATTACTTTGGTGCCACCATGTCCCAGGACGGCCCAGGTGAGGTGTTTGAAGATGAACAATTAATTCATCCTTGTCTAAGGCGACAGGTGTGCCGTTAATAACGACTGATGGACCTACCTTGCGATTCTGATACACAGCAACTCCTGTTGCTGGTCGGGAGTCTTTGTTCACTGTTACATTAAATGGCACTGAGCTTTCAAAATAATCCGAGTGAGTGTTGATGGATAGCGTCAGTGATTCCTCCCCTTGCGCATTCACAATGTTTGGCTTGTAGTTAGCTGGCAGAAGACAGAAATCAGCTCCTGCCGGGATTAAACATGTCATGCCGTTAAAATCCGCCTTTTGCACGTAAAGCTGCTTTGGCGCATAGACTTTCATTTGCTTTATGACATCATTTGGACTGTGGTACAGAACTTCTGACGTGGATGGCTTCACTCCAGCTACGGAAAACTCTAAGTCCACCTTGGAAATCGAAGGTGCAGGCGGTGTGACCACATTGATCATCTTATTGACGGTTTCAACAATAACTTTATTCCCTGCTTTGTTGAATACACTCAGCTCATACCCTACAGGGACTGCTCCAGCTGTCTGCAGTTCACCCGATAGCGCCTTGCCATCCGGCTGCAGTAAAAGCCCAAGAGGTTTCGTTGTCCAATTGACATGGCACATAATGTTGTTTATGCCGCTTTGCGCCTTACTTGTCGCCTCACTTTCGCTGGTTGTGTACTGGCTACAATTAAATCCAGTCGCATTTTGCAAGGTCAGGGAGCTTTGATTGACTTTGTGATAAAGCGGGGTTTGGCTTTCAACCAAGGCCAGGCCGATCGCCCCTCTCGCAGAAATAGCGCTTAACGGCGATTGCGAAGACGCTAAAACTATTCGATCCAATGCAGTACCAGAGTAAATAACAATATCAAAACCAGCATAGGATGTAGCCACCGAGTTTAGATATAAGTCTGATGTTAATGTCAGACCTGTTTTCACAAAATTATCGGTTTTAAAATCCGTGTTTTTGCTTTCCAGATAACATTTACCTTTGTTGGTAAAGTCATACCCTATTTTTGTCGTGTTCCCAACCTGCAGCGCACATTGGATTTCGTTGGCCAGTGTAATGGTCGCGTTTGCCGGCTCTATGACTTGGGTAATAGTGTCCTTATCAAGCTTAAGTGTCATATTCGTCAGGAACGTCTGTATGGACACCATCAGTGTTGGTGCAGACGTAGCAGTCGGCTGAATAAGTAAATTTAATGTGACTTCTTTGCTTGTGTCTGCAGGATACACAGACGCTTTAAACCGTGATGAAGTCGATGTAAAGTTATAGGCCCTTAAAGTGGCTGATTGACCAGGCTGGACTAATGTTCCATGCACATAAGCTGCTGAGCCTGAATCTTTGCGAAGGGTTACGATCACATCATGTGTGCCTGTCAGAAGGTTTGCTCCAGCGTAAATGGCTGGTGAAGTCACGACAGGGTTTTGAGAGCCATCGGACAAGTTTCCTGTGTATGCTGGCATCCATTTTGGCGCACCATCTGAGTTGAGGTTCACGACCGGAGGTGCGTACTCGAAGGTGCGCGATTCTACTGTTTCGTTACCAAAGGTATCCCTTACCTTCACGGTTAATGTGTAAGGCAGGCCAGCCGTCGGGAAAAGTACGGGTGGTTCGATTTTGTATGTGTTGGTTGATTCGATGCGCCGACTTAAAGAGAGGTCTTCGCTCGCTTGGCCACCGGTTAGAGTAACCGAAGTAATGGTTGGAGTTGGGTCCATGTTGTCAGCGACAGAAATAGAAATGTCATTTAATGACGTTATGGTGGCGCCATTAGCAAATGAAAAATTCAGCGTTGGGTAGGTTCTGTCTGAAGTAAATGTGAACAGCGATTTCTTGGTCGTCGGTCCGTGGTTCTCAATGGCGGCTAACGAGAGGTCGTAGGTGCCTTGAGGTAAGGTTCTTAAATCAAACTCGAATTCATAGAACTCACCGTTTTCTGATGTTAATTTCTGAGTAACACTTAATGCATTGTTGTTTTGATCTCTAATTTCAACCCGGCCAAGTCGTAACCTGTCGAACCACTGCCCCCTTCCAGGCTGTCTTATCTGGGCAATCAATTTTTTGGTTATCGGATCGAAGTTCGTAGCCGTTATAACTGGATACGCTGAATCGTTCCAGTCAATGTCACTCCACAATGGTTGAGAGATTAATGAGCCGTCTTGATTTCGCACAAGCCATTGGCCATGGTAGTAACCAGAGTCATTTTTGCCAATGGTTATATTTACATCAAACTCACAGTACGATTGACCTGCAGGTATGACGCATTGTTTATCAATGCCTATATCGCTGTATGAAGCTGTTTGGTCGAAGCTTCTAGGTTCTACCGTGACCCGAGCTTTGGTCACAGACACTGGCAGTATGGAGCTTTGCAATACAGTTCGATAAACGCTCGCCCATCCGATGTCGCTGTAGTAAAACTGTGCACTTAGTAATGTTGGAGACTTGGGAGCGCTAGGTGCCAAAACTAGATTGTAATCAATCCCTCCGCCACCCCATTGACCCCAGTTGGTCCATCGGAAGTAATTTGAGTCTTGGAAACCGTAGGGACTGCTTGAAATTAGATAAATGTGGTCGGCATCGGTCGCTGCATGTATACCTTCTCCGATAGCGTTTACTATTTGCACACCTCCTTCGCGTGTCCCTGCATAGTCCTTTTTATTTATTTTCCACGCGAGTCTGATAGGGTTTGTTTTCACTTGCATGCCCGGTGTGTAGGGTACAAACTTGCTAAGCCCTGGAGCTAATGAGCCAGTGCTATCCGGGTCGTAAACCCCGTAAGGTGCTGTTGGGTGTTTGGATATGTTGTCATAATAGGCTTGTTGTTTGTTCGATTTCGATACATTACCGGCTTCGTCGGTCACTTCTAATTGCAGTTCAAACAACTGGTCAAGGTCTGAATCTGGGAAGAAACTTTGTTCAAATGTTCGATCCATGACCTTATTTACTGTATCAATATTCAGGTCATTTTCCTTTACAAGTACGTTATTTAGATACACTTTTACAACAGCGCTTTTTATGCCGGTAGCATCGGAAAAGCCGTCAGAGTAGATTTTGCCATAACCGGTATGAGCCCCTACGCCTAACTTCCATGTGGTGCCTGTTATAGTGTGGCCATACCCGGAATCAGTTGCTTTTAAATCAGAAATCACCGGTCCTTGTGTATCCACTATCCAGCTGAAGTTCTGAGTGGATACGACGGCATTAGCAGAGTCCAAAATGACGACTTCAATGGTGTAATTACCATCTGCCGGGGCGTTTAAATCCATTTTGAAGCCGTAATAGGTCAAACCACCGAGGATAAACTTGTCCTCAGAGCCTATTAGGGCACTAGTCTTAGTGGAGACTGTCGAGCCTGATGTGTTTTTGATGCTCAGCTTTATTTTCCGATTAAGGCCAGAGGAAATGGAAAATGTAACCGGGCCCTTTGGGTTGGCAATCAGGCTTGTTGGAGGCAGTATTCGCTCTACGCCTCCCGGTGTTGTGAACTTGTATTCCACAATATTGGCGTGTGCCGCCAGACTGAATAAGCTGATCAGCACAATGCTAATCGCGGTCAGTATTCGTTGAGTGAATGTCATGCAGTGATCCCACTATAGAAATTTCGACAGTCCATTATATTTTTTGTATGGCTGCAGTTTTTCCGTTAAGAGGGGTCTATTTGGGTGGCTTAAATGGATTTTATTGTGTTTGGAAATTAATCAGCAAAACGCACACAACCGGAAGAAGAGCTGAAAAGGGGAATCACAGCTCCCCCTTGTGGTTAAAAGTGCATGTATGACGATGGATTTTATTTGCCTATCATCTGGTCGATTTCATCCAGTGTTTTTGTCATTTGCTGCTTACTTTTGTTCAATTTCGCTTCAAATTCATCCAGTGATGGTACGGGTTTCCCTAGTTCTCGCAACCGGTTTTCCAGCGCTTCGGCTGATACCATCGGTAAGTCATAGTCAGGATGTGACGCCACGACTACTTTTTTATCCAGCACCAGCATGTTTTCTGCCACAGCTGCGGTAGTCAATAACCCAACGTAGCGCAGTACCTTGGCAGGGTCTTCACCGTTGTCAATTTTGGATTTCACGTAGCCTTCAATATCAATAACGGAAATCTGTGGGGTTGGGTTTTCGTTGCTGTACTTCTCCAGTGCATAGTGACTGACCAGTACGGCGCTGGCCACACTCACGACCGCCGGGATAGCAATCTGGATTAGCAGGTTATGTAGTTTCATGGTCATTTCCTTAGCGTGGTGCGGCCTTGTTAGTTGTTTGAGTTTGTCCGTTGTCAGCTGATGATTTTGTATCTCCACCCAGCTTCATGGTCATTCCTTTTTGGACGATAAAATCAATTTCGAGTCCAGGCACTATCTCGATGACAGGAAATGTACCTTCAGCCATTTGTGCGTATAGGTTTGCTATGCGTTCTGTGGCGCCACCAAAGCCCCCAGCAATACCAGCAACACCGGCGTATTTCAGATCCTGATTCTGCCATAGTGCTGTATCGCCCGGATTCGTGTTCAGAGACTGAACTCGTTGCGGTGACATAGCTTGGCCAAAGTTACTCAGGAAATCCGCCTGCAGTGCGTTAGATATCATTTTGCCGGACTTGAATACGACATCCCCCGCTATACCTGCCATGCCATCGCCAGAGCTAACCGCATATGCAGTGATGTTCTTCTCGATGGCTTGACCACTTTCTGTGATACAGGCAATCGCTTCAGCACGAATATAGGCCCGGGATGAACTGAGATCCCCTGTGGCGCTGCCTAATATCGTACAGTCGCGTATATCGAGAGTGTAGTAGTTCGGCATTAAAGCTTCTTTCTTGACTCTCATCAGTACAGGGATTGGGTCTTTTGAGCCACTGGCAGAGGTCGGAGCGGCCACGCCGTTGATTGTGACACCGGTTATTATTGAGCCCATGGTTAGAGTGAATTCACCCTCGTTGCCGCCATTAACAGATTTGTTATTGTCCGCTTTGTTAGGTTTTTTCTTATCGGTTGTAACTTCCTGGTTGCGCTGACTCAGGTTTGTTGTCCGGATACTCTTTTCCTCGACTTTGCCTGACTCTCGCACTTCTCTAACGTTTCGCTGAGTGATAGTTCGGATCAGCGTCCCTTCGATTTGCGGTTCCTGGGATGTAACGATTTGCGTCTGTTGGCGTCGTAATACGTTGCCGTTAGCATCCATTACGTCCATTTGTCGGTTTTCACCCTGCACCGCGGCTTTTGAGGATTGTGGGCCGTAGATGGAGCCTGCGGTATCTGCATTGGCTGGCTTTTCCTGCAGCTTGCTCAGGACAGCAATTTGCTGCTTTAGCTCACTCAACTCGTTTTTAGACTGAGTGATGTCCGTGGTAAGCGCATCAAGAACTTTATCAAGCTTATCTTCGCGGTTATCCAGCTGTTTTTCCCGCTGCTGAAACTCGTCGGACATTTTATCCAGCATTTTCATGCTGTCGGTTTGGCCAATCTCATTAGTGGACTCTGTGACACCAAATACAGAGCCTTGCTTTGTGGTGTACTTTCGATCAGCTTTTTTCTCAGTGCTGCCTGAGTCCATGTAGAAATACATCGCGCCTAATACGGCTGCGATAATAGACAGCATAAGGACTTTGCGTTTGCTTGGGTCTTGCCAGATTTGGGAAAAGTCCATTATTCAGCGCCTCCCTGCATATCAGTCAGACGAGGACGGTTTTTCTTTCTTGCAGCTTCAGATTCAAAGGTTTTGTCACGTAGGATATAAACTTCGGTTTGCTCACCGGGTTGCAGGTAGGCCTTTTCATAGACTGATACGGCTTTTACGCCTTGTGCTAAACACATTTCTTCACGCACATGGTAGGTCAATGGAGTGTCGTTAGTTATTAGTACAACGTCAATCACTTCTTTGCCTCCAGTCAGGCGTTGGCCTGCCATCTGGCTAATGGTGACATTGCAAGGTTGCTGTAGATGACTAGGGATGTCGTTGGTCATACTAAATCCCCGAGGCAGAGACCCTTGTGCAACCGGAGTTAGCAAACTGATCACATGATTTGATAGCTCGCTGTTGGCATTCGCACCAGTGCCCTCTTCATTGGCCTTTTCAATCTTTTCATCCAGCTCAATTTGCTTTCTGTATTCAGCTGCCTGAGTTTGCATTTCGGGGCTTAACGATACGTCAAGTTTGACGATAGAGGCTGGAACGTCGATTGGCCACAGCGTTACACTCACCTGACTTTCTAATACGCCGTCTTCGTAGAGAATAACGCCGACAGGCTGGTCGCTATTGATTGTGACGTACAGATAGCCTTTTTCGATTTCCAATATGGATGCTTCATCGCTGGTACGTGCGGCCAGCATTTGAAAGTTGGTACCAATAGAGTTCATCAGGCCTTTAGCCACTGGAATGACAATGTTTTCGCTCGGCAGCAGGTCAAACTTTTGTGTGGGTTTCCACGTTTGAGCGATCTTTTTAGCAAACTTCTGGCGCTCGGTTTCCTGTGGTTGAACCTGAAATTGCTGATCGTAAGCGCTTGCCACAGAATTCATGTTGGCTTTGATGTTTGATGTAGCCTGTTCCAGTGCATTTGGATCTTCAAATTGACCGGGAACGCCTGTTGTCACCGGCGTACCTTGAACCTGAGTGATTTCTTCGGGGGATGCCAGGCGCCCACTCTGAACATCGACCGTTGGCAGTAACTCAGTATTAGTGTCATACACGGGCTCTTGTTGTGCGAAAGCTGGCACCAGCAAGCCACCGATTAGGCTACCAATAACAATGACTTTTGATGTAGTAGGTCTTAAGTTCACTTATTTATCCTCGCCTTCATTTGCTTGCTTGGTGTTTTCACCTGATTGTGCTGGTGTAATTCGGTATTCCGCTTTGCTGGGGTCGTTGTTCGCTTTTGCCTTATCCAGTGCATCCGTTAGGTATGGCAGCGTGTCAACAACGTATTCCGCGTTGTTCTTTGTTTTCGGAATGCCCGGGTACGCATCGAAGTGTGTTATCCGTGGATTTCCGGCATGAGGTTCGATTCTAAATTCATATGTGAATCGTTCTTTATGCTCTGTACCTGCCGGAACTTTGACAGTTTTCGTTCCCCAGACCCACACGATATTGTTACGTGGCTCATACATCATGTCTTCAATGATGAAGGTCTGTGAGGCTTTACGCAGAGTCAGCAGTTGCGCCTCGTTTTTCATTGCCGGCGCTAACTGTTGCTCTAGATAGGGGGACATATTCTTGGACATCGTTTTCATAACGAATTCGACGTTTCTCTCAGAGATATTACCGAGCATGGAGGCAAAACCGATCGCATGGCTGGTCATGTATGCTTCGTTGGCCTGCTTGCCCTCAACGCGCACTTCTTGCTGAAAGTTATAGGGCACTGCAATTACTTCGGTGTCCTTTGTAAAGGCCATGATGGAGACAACGGCTAGCGCAACACTCAGGCACACGATAGCTGTTTGATTGGCTTTTTTGCTTTGAATAAAGTCGCTATAGGTCTTTCCCGTCAAGCTGTCTGGTTTTGTCATCATGAGTAAAGATCTCTTTTATAACTGTCCGGTACGGTTTTTGTTTCTTTTATCCACAACTTTGTAATGCCAAGCCACCACGCTTTATGGATCAGGTAGCCTTTCGGGTACCTCTTTTCGATGTGAGTCAGAAACCAGTAAGAGGCAACGCCAAGCGTCATGAAGACGTCCATGTCACCAAAGACAATTCCTGCGCCTACGAAAAACATCAGGATCATGAAGTTGGTCAGCGGAAAAATGATAAAGGTCAGCTGGTCATTCACTCGCTTGGGTAGCCGGTATCTGTTTGGGTTGTCTGACATAAAGTGGCCTGTAGGTTTTTAATACTTATCGCTATTTTAAAAGCCTATAAAAATAACTCTTGTCGTTAAGGGGGCCGTTTTTAGGGGGCTTAATACATATTTTCGATGTTTGGCGTATTTCTGGTGTCTTGATGCGGTGTTCTTCAGTGCTGAGGTAGGAATTGAGACTTTTTGGCGCTGTTGGGGACTGTGGTTGTATTCGTTGCTTTCAGGGGGGCCAGCTTAGAACTTGGTGTATCTAAGCTGACGTATTACACAATAAACGGAATGTTGCTGTGCAAAAAATTACAGAGGGATACCAGCCGTTAAAAATGACTCGATGACTGTTTTTGCGTTTGCAGACAGCAAGCAGCCGAGGAATGCACCAACAGCGGCAACAAAATTTTGTTTTAAGGCATTGAACATCGCGCCGCCAAAAGCCAGAACAGCAATAATTTTGCCAGGTGCACCGTCTAACCAATCAGCAACTTGGTCATACATTGGTTCGAACTCTGTACCGCCTGAACCTGCAAATGCAGAGCCAGCGACCAGGGCTAATAAGATGGATAGTAAAATAGAGGTTTTCAATTGATTTGCTCCTTAGTTGATCAGCGTGGATATTAAACCAGCTCTTAAGGCTGCTTTTTTCGGATAAGGGGGGCTATTTTGCTGTGCTTAAGGAGGAGTTTTTTACTTTCCACCTTTGTTTTCCCCTTTTCATCTTGCTTCAACCGTGAAGGAGGTCTGTTTCTTGATTTTGCCAGAACCCTAAAATGAAAAAGGCAAACCTTGAGTGAGTCAGCCTTTTTATGGGGTTAAATTCCGTTATTGAATTACGTGCCGGATTCTGATGTTAATTGCAACGCTAACTTGTGCCACTAGCGTTTATCGTCGTTCGGTGTTTACAAAAGCTCCTGTCACAAATTGACTGCGACTACGGGAAGGTGCTTCAGGCTGAGCTTTACGAAAGTCCTGATTTGAATTACCTAATTGATGATATGGACATTGCAGAGCGGCCAACTATGTGTACCAACTACACCCGGTGATCCTTACCCATGTTGTGCTTTCTGATGGTTGCCTCACCTGCTCCATGAGGTGCCTGGCGCATTTGTAGCGACGATAGAAAGCATCGGTAAACTGATACCCAATAAGAACACGAGAGTAGTTTTAACAAAATGGACATTACCGTAAACATGACGGGCAGCATACTAAACATTAAGGCAACAGTTGATTTGTATTGGATGCTGGTACTGTTACTCATTATCGTCAGCTGCAAGGCTGTGCCCGTTGTTATTGACGTAGCATTTGCAATTAAGCAAGCGTTAGTGCTGCGGGAGTTGCGAAAGGAACACGAGGCTCACCGTCAGCAGGTTCGTAAGGCAAAGCAATTGGCTAATGAGGTATTCAAATGAAACACCCACGTATCACACGAGTAAACACTATGCTGCGACGCTTTATTTCCTTGCTCACCATCTCTGTGGTGGTGGCATTAGTTGCGATCCTTGTTTGGGCCGCTGCTCAGTGGGCTCTGTTTGTCTTTAGCGTTTCAGCATCGAACGAACGGTCTACTTCTGCAGGTGGCAGGTATCGCCATTTTCACACTGCTGTCTTACGGGGTTATATGCATAGGTATGGCCTCTGTGCAGCTAAGTTCAACCGAACGTGTACAGAGGCTTGAGTAAAAGAGGTGCTGATTATCTGGTCAGGCATGCTAATTGCGATAAATTAGATTAACTGTTCAGTACAACTTAGCGTTGGAATTCACAGCCGTATTTAAGCTTTCGCTTATTCCATTGCTGATACTGCCAGAAATCAGTTTGTGAATACTAAACGGCTCGTTAATCATCATTTTGATGTTTTTGGTTTTGTGTTTCTCTTTGAGCTTTGTTAATAGGCGTTCTGTTGTCATGATCTCATCCACTAGACCGAGCTGCTGCGCTTGTTCGCCGCTCCAGATCATGCCGCTGAAGAGAGTGTTTTCATCTTGTGACAGTTTTGACCCTCTTGCTGTTTTCATCAGTGAAATAAAGTTCATGTGCAGTGGATTAAGTAGTTGCTCCCGGATAAATGACTTTTCCGTTTCTGACATGGTGCGATATGGGTCTGTAAGATCTTTATATCTGCCCGATGTGAGTACTTGACGCTCTACGCCGACTTTCTGAAGCAGTCCATCGACACCGAAAGAATCCATGCGGATACCAATAGAGCCGACTAATGAGTTTTCGTGGCTGTATATAGTGTCGGCAGACGCAATGCTCGCCAGGCATGCTGAAGCACATACGTCTTCAATAGACACTATGATATCCGGCCATTTACGCAACTGCTGGCCATCATCGCCTATGTTTGGAAAATCTGCCTTGAGTTTTTCCTTTGCTGTTTCTCTGGCCTGCCTGTTCTGTTTGTAATCAATAATCTGTCCATTAATGGATTCGGCCATGACCGGGCTTCCACCAGGTGAATTAGCCAGTATCACAATTGCTTTAGTGTGCTCGTTCTGACTGGCTTTCTCCAGTGCTTTTGCAAAGACGGACGCTGACGCTTGCTTGCTTTGTGCAATTTCACCGTCTATGCGGATCACTGCGATAAATGCTTCCGTGTCTTCGTTGTCGTTAACGAGGTTTTTGACCATCACAAAGGCAGATATAGCGAGTATTGTTGCCATCATGATGTTTTTGATAGCAGCGGATTTGACGTACTTTCCGATATGATTGTCCAGAATTTCGTTCAGTTCCGGAGTTTTTTTGGGAGATTTGTTAAAAAGCATGAGCTCTACTCTTATGCGTACTTATTGTAAGATTCAGCCACTTTGCTTGCTGCAAGACTGGCGATGATCAGAAGGATGGCTGGGGCCTGAAATGAATAGGCGCCAAACACGTTGGGTATAATCAGATACCCCAGTAGACCTAAAAAGGTAAGCCAAATGATTTTTGTCCAAATCCGCGTGGCATTCACCGATTGGCCACCGAGTCTGTATTGCTTGATTTGCCACTTGTAATACCCCTGCACCATCAAACAAACCATAAATGCAAAAATGGTGTAAGCCCAAAACTCCAACAGTGTTAACCGGTGAATGATTTGGTAGCTCAGGTACTGAAAGTTTTTCAGGAACTTGACCAGATACTTTTTGGATAAAATACCTTTGGACATATCTTCTATGTACTTCACATCCCGCTTTGGCATGAACCAATCGTGCAGTGTTTCGTACAATCCAGAGGCATGTACCCACTGATACTGCCTGGCGCGAGTGGTGTTCAGCAGTTCTTTTTGTGCATCAGGTTCCAATGTTGAAAGTGAACTTAATACCTCTTTTTCGATAGTGACCCGGTATGTGTCTGACTCATAGATAAACAGCATTACAAAGGCATATATGAAGGCCATGAGCAGAATGGTGTAAATCAGCCGGGCGCGGCCGACGCTTGATGATATGGCTGTATTTGTCATAATGCGTTAGCATCCTTCTCCTGCTTGCATACGTGTTCCAAACCGAAGAATTCCATGTCGGCGCGATTAAATATCTGCCTACACAGCAGCAGTGATACCTCGTGACTCGACATCTTAGAATTGCTAACAACACGCTCTACGTGTACAGCGTCTATCTTGTTGACTTCCAGCCACTGGACCAAACCCATTTCGGCGGCATCCCACGTACCGTTAGCATTAGGTTTGATACCCTTCCTTCCGGCAACTCTATAGGTCAGAGCTATCGGCAGTGCCTTAAATACGCTGATGCAAAATGCTTTATAAGCCTTGGTGTGCCCTTCTTCTGCGTAGCGGGTATTCCACTCGGCAATAGCGTCACACAAGATGAGATCAATCAGCTTAACCCCTTCGCTCATCGGGATTTCGCTAAAGAAATCTGCCACATTTTCTGCTATGCGCATGATAGACGGATTCACCAGCGATTCAGAGGCTAGTTGGTTGTATACATCGCGCTCATAGACGTTGCAGTACTTTCGTGGATTGTCGTTGTTTGGCAAAATGCTTTTCTGTTTTGGTATTACGCTGCCCATGGCGCGACTTCTCCTGGCTTATCGTCATTGATCACAATGTCTAATTTCATTTTCATACAGCGGCCATCAGCTAGGCGGGCGATATACTGCAGTACCGGTAGTTTTCCTAATAGCTCCGGTGGAAACATGTCTTCCCTCGTTTTCATGAGTCGTTCCCCGTAGGCCGTCGAGAAATCGAGCAGTGACGAGCTAGTGTCTGCTGAGTTGCTGACTGACAACTGGCGCTGAGAAATTGATGTTTTGCTAAATTGCTGTGCCACATACTCTTGAGTCCGCGGGTCTGTAGTTCGCATGGATATGAAGTTGTTGCACAGGCCTAGTATGCGGTCTGCTGTCGCTTTATCTGTCATGGCTTCCACATCAGATACAGTCTGAGTGGCAAGGATGAATTGAAGCTCTGCTGCTCGACCTTGAGCCAGACCGGATAACAGCGCTTCGTTATTTCTCAAGATGGCGTGCGCTTCATCAACGATGATCGTTACACGCGGGGCCGATACTTGCTCTTCCTTGTTGTACCTTTTCCCACCAAAGGCGGCAATTTCACTTGTGATTAGTCGCCCAATCAATCCAGCTGTCTTCGCGTCGGTCAAACTATCGAGTGAAATATACAGGCAGCCACCTTGTGCCATGAGTTTTTCAATATCAACTATTGGACGTGGATCAGAATCATTTACATCGTCCACAGCGGAGAGAATGCTATCTAAAGGCTCAGCGGTAAGCGCTGTGAAAATCGGGCGCAGACCGACAATCATTTTTGTGTAGTGCCCTTCATCATGAAGAGCAAACTCAATCATGCTGGCCACAGCTTTGTTTGGGTAATCTTTAGATAGCACCTGGTTGTAGTACAAGGCCTTTGCATGAAGAGGACTTGGCGTACCGTACTGTTCGAGTACGTCGTCTATTTTTGATTTCCAGTTGCCACCTAAAACGTGCGGCAATGTTTCTTCAAAGTATTTTGTGAAAACGCGGTTTGCAAGGCCTGTCCTGTCGCTCGATATTACTCGCTGTATTGTTGTCAGGCGTACTGGCTCATCCAGATAGTCTAATCCCAAAGAAGCATGAGTGATGATGCCAGATGCAAAACCTTCAAAGTTATCACCTCCGTCGCCACTACCCATTAGTGGTGCTACGCGACTCGCTATTTCTGTGATCCGCGAGTAATGTTTCAGTAGAGTTAACCGGGCTGATTTACTCGGGTTTGCAGGATGAACATGGTAGAACCTGTCTTCCATGCCCAGATACTTCATTTCCTTTTTAACGCCTTCACGCATATTGTGGTCGTTTTTGGGGTCGATAAGGATCAGTACTGTAGGTTTCTCTGGCGTTGCCTGATGCAACGTGTTGATGGCCATCATTTTCAAAAGTACTGTCTTTCCCATCCCGACGTTGCCGGATACCAACGTATGGCCATACAGCGCAGACGCTTTCATCATGACGCGCTTAGATTCACCCATGCCGTGTATCCAAGGAGCTCCACCAAGCTCTAGTGTTTCCTCATTCATCGCCTTTACGAGCGGCTTTAAGAAAAACGGCAGCTGCACTTCGCTCAAAGCCGAATCCATATCCATAACCTGATAGGCCCGCTGGGCATGTTCAGCGCCCCACGCATAGCCATGGCCCATGAACATTTCTTTTGGATCACTTTCCCAGTTCTTTGCCGTGAAGCGTTTATGAAGGGAATTGTAAGAGCGTAATGTGCTGGCCTTCACAAAGGTTTTTTTGTTAGTCGCAAGATTTAGCTGCTTTTTCAAAAGTGGCATAGCCTTTAGGCCGTTGTAAACACTAAAACTACCCATTAACCCGGACAGCATCAGGCTATAACTCACAGCACCGCCATTGGCTGCAATAGAGCTCAGTATTGGGGTAGCTAAAGCACCCACGCCCCAGGTAGCCGCGATGTTGGCTTCATACACAGGTCTAAACAGGTGTTCCATGAATAGCGGGTTATGTTTCTTCACTGAAGGCTCTCCAAGATAATGTGAAGTGAATCGCTCGGTAAATGCAGTTGCTTTTCATCTTCTGACAGCACCGCTGTAGTACAACCGTAAGAAAGAAGGTCGTTGTAAATTTCTTCAGCTGTGACTGTTTTCGACAAATGAGTACGGCATCGGCGTTTGATTTCTGTGAATGACAATGAGTAGGCGCCGTCTTCGTGTGTGTATTCACAAACTGACAATAGCCATGCAACGGTTCCGTTTTGGATTTCCGTTTTTGATTTTGCGTTTGATTTCGCCGCACTGTCCGCTTCAGCTTCTTGTTCTGTCTGGTTCGGATTCATAATTTGAGTCTGAGTGGCTTTTTTTCTTGGTTTCTTTTGCTTAGAGGAATTTGTGGCCTGCCCCTTATCTTCTTTTCCTTTTTCTGCCTTAGTCATCTCCGTTCCCGGTGCGTCAGAGTCCGCATGTGATGATGCGGGCCTCACGCAAAATGGTTGCAATGCAGATGTGAATTTGGCTTTGATTTTTGTGCCGATTACTTTGTCAGTGCCTGGTATTGGCCATGCGATGTCAGTGCTTCCCATTGGAATGTCGGCGTATGTGCGCTTTATCGAATTCACTTTTTCAAGGTCAACACCCTTTGCTGGGTCTAATACAAGGTAAATGTCATTATTGGAAAGGATGAATAAGGCTTTATTGTCCACTAGGGACTTCAAGGCGTCTGGCAGGGTTGCAGTATCCGTTTGGGATGTTGGGTGTGCATTCTTTTGCTCGTTTGATGGTGTAGCTTGTTCAGATTCGGCGGAGGACGAAACTGTGCTGTTGTCGAATTCAATGGATGGCTGCAGGCCCATAAACTCATCGAGTGATAATGACTCCTGATCTTCGACTTCGTAATTTCCGTAACTGTGCGTGTCAGCACTTTCTGCTGCGTGACTATCCTCTGCGGAACCTAAGTTCAGCTGATGTTCCACACTTGATACTGCTGTGTTCTGATTTTCCGAAGATGATTGTTCCGTAACGGTGCTAGCGCTTTTCTTGTTCGTTTTCCTAAAGCTAACGCCTTTGGTTAGGGTCTTATTTTCGGCTGAGCCTGTGACGCTTGTTATGTCAAATTCTCCATCAATCACAATGGCAGTTTGCTGATTGGCAGACTCTGGCGCAGGCGCATCATCATCTTTATTTTGCTTACTCTTAGCTTGTTTCTTTGTCGAGTTTGTAGTGGTGGTTTTTTCTGTTGCGGCCACTTGCTCGATGGTTGCTTCAGGTTGAACCAGAGGTGCTACACTTTTATCTGGAGCTTCGAAGTCAGTTGTATTGATAAGTTTGCCTTGGACTACGCTGCGAACTTCCCCTTTACGGTTGATAACAAGGTATTCGCTCGAATCTGGAAGATACATTAGGCCTTTGGCGTTGCTTGGTCGGGGGTCGTCGTTGAATACATAACCGTCCCACTTTACTTTTAGCAGTTCTTCCCAAGCGACTGATGTTTTGCCATCAGCAATTTCATGAACCTGCTCGTCTGTAAACTCCCCTTTGATGAATTTTACTGTTCGGTGCCTGTTGTCATACCACTCCAGTATTTTCTGTTCCTGGAGGGCATTCACCAGCGTTACCTGATCGTAAGGCAATGCGATATCTAATCTCATGGCTGTTTGGACCATGCTTTTGATGCTGAGCGGCCAGCTGATATAAACGCCACCGCTAATTAACCAACCTTCACCGCCTGGCGTGTTCCACTTCCAGTCGGTTTTGGCTGTTTGCATGCAAAGGACCATTTTTTGTCGAGTTGATTTTGTTTTGACGCTGGTTAGTGGGTCGTAAAATACGTCCATGTCTTTGGCTGTGCTTATTGAGTCGCCATCTTTGACGGCTTTACTTAGATAGCTCTCAGTCGCGTGACCAGATAAAGCGTTACTAATTTCTGAGTAAAGATTGGCCGCAGGAGCTTTTACAAGGTATTCCATCGCCGTATCTCGACCAATAATGAACGGCAGAAGGTGTGACGATTCTACGTTGTGTTGGTTGTGTTTTCTGCTGCGATTAAACCGCACCGAATAAGTAGCAACTTTATGTTTTGTTGCCCACTCAATCATTGATTCAAGGTGTGGAGCCCATGCGGGTATTGGCGCCACGTGATTGGCTGGTGATTGTTTGCCATCAATAATGACATCGACTGCCTCAACAATGATGTCGCGGAGGATTTTACCTGTGTCATGCAACAGCCCACAAACCCAGGCTGCATAGCGCGCTCTTACAGACATATCTTTGTCGATGTCTATAAGGCCTGATTTGATATATTTTTTATTCTCTGCAATCGTCAGCGCATTGAACGCTGTCTCTAAAGAATGAATTAGGAGGCCGCCAGGACCGCTATGGTGATGGTCTTCTGATGCAGGAATGAGGTGAGCGTATTCGACGAACCGATAAACGACGTCTTTGTAAAGTGCGTCGAAAAGCTTTTTACCATTTTTGTCTCTATCCATGACGCCGATAGGTAGATAGTTTTCAAGTGCTCTAATTTCTCTCCTGTAGTGCGAGATAACGCTATCAACAGTAAATACTGGGATGCCTCGTATTATTCTTGGATAGAAAAATATATCCGCATCGCTTATTTCCCGGCCATGAATATCCGTACTGTTTCCAACCCCTTTTAGGGCAACTGGAGGCTTCGGCAGTAGTGCGACCTTTGTTTTCCTTAATCGACTCTTAAGAGCCTCCAGTATCTTGCTCATTAGATTGCCTCGCCACCAGTGCGCTGCTCAACAATTTCAGCTGCTATTTGTGGAATATCCTGAAATGCCAGTTTGTTGCCTTGCTGGATCCATGCAGCCATTTCAATTGCTGAATATCGTCCACCGCTTCGTTGACCAGGGCGGGTTAACTTGAAGATGCGGTCAATGCTGCCACGAACCGCAGTCATTGCTTTTTGGCGGATGTCATTGTAATTCACATCATCCAGCTTCCCAGCAAAGTACGCCCGCTCTACATCTTCCAGCACTGCATCTACAGCTTCGATTGTGGCTACCATCTTGTGTGCTACTGGGTGTGACGCTTCAAAAGTGGTTTCGTAGCTGTCTGGAATAATAATGTCTTGCTGCTGGAATACAGCGCCGCCCACTACCTTTTCAAGCTCTGTGGTGATTTCGTGGACTTGCGCTTGAACAATAATCAGGTTTGTTTCAATCCAATAATCGACCTTTGCCGACAACTTTGGATCTCTGGCCAGCATGCGTTTGATACCAGCAAGTCGTTCGTAAGCACTAAGTGCAATGCCCTGACTTTCCTGCATATAGTTAAATAGAATGTCGCTCTTGTATTTCACATTCAAACGCATTGTCTTTTGCTTGCCGGCCAATGAAGACTTTGGATCCTTGTTCTGTTCGATACGCTCCTTGCGTGTCAACTGAGGACGCTTTGATGTCTTAGGTTTAGCTGCCTTTGTATTTGCGGCGACTGGCGCTGCAGTTTCAACTACGCTCATGGATTACTCCTTTGTGGTTAATTTTGATATTTTTCTCTGCCCTGCTCGGATTCGAACAATGGCCTCTCTAAGAGCGCTTATCTCAGCTCTGATTGGAATTAACCTGCCTTCAAGTTCAAGTGCTTTATTAAGCTCCCAACTGCAGGCTTTTATCAGATGACGCGTGTAATCTGCTTCATTAGAGCTGCCTATATCTCTGCCGATTGACTTGTTGTTTTTGCGGGTAAAGTCTCCTCCCCACATACGCCATTTCAGATAGTAAACATGACCTTGCCCGGATTTTTTCTTATCGATGGCTGGTGCCACCTTCCCCGGCTTAACGTCTTCACCGCTATTCTTAGCCGCCCATGCCTCTTTACAACTTTTTCTAAACCACTCCCAGTACGAATCAGCTAGCACTGTTGCGGCCTTCACTCTCAACGCTATTTCCGCTTCGATGGCTTTTTCGATGTCTTGTAGCGACTGCATATAACCTCTATGTGTTCTTATCTGTTATCTGTGAGAATAAAAATTAAAATTCCCACATAAAAAGATGCCTAAAATCACTATTTTTAACTCACCCTAACTGGGTGAATTTTTATGATTTATTCACCCATAAAGAACTGGCGTTCATGCCTGCCACTTTCTCTTAGTCTTTTTGGTTGCCCATTTTGGGGGAATTTTTATGATTAATTCACCCATATAAAAACCTCTGTTTTTGAGCGGTTTTACGGTTTTTTATAATTCACCTTATCTGGGGGAATTATTTTCAGAGCTTGAATTGCTATCCAGAATAAAAATTCTTCCCTCTTTGATAACTCCTGAATGCTGAAAACTATTTTCGCACTGCTGAAAACCATTTTTCCCTGTTAAGGGGGGCGATTTTGGGGGGCTTATCAGGAAATTTTCTGATTCGAAGTTATTACAATTGTTTTCGTTGACTAAAGAGACTCAAAAGGGGCTTTTTGGGGGATTTGTTGCAAATAGGCGCCATAAAAGGGCCTGTTTGAGGCTCTATTAAGAAACTCTTAAGTCAACCAATGCGCAGGGTCACTATAGAGACCCTTTTAGGTGCTTATTGGTTTGCTAATTGTGTAGGGGCTCTTGCTGGGCCCTTGTGGGGCCTTTTGGGTTAATCAGTACTTTAATTAGTAACCGGAGAAATGAATGAACGTGATCGCAATTGAGTTAGGTTTTGGTACGAGCAGCTATGCCACACGATTGAACTCGGATGGCAAGCCAGATGTGAAGACGTTTGTCAGTGTTGTTGCGCAAGTTGATCCCAAAGTAGATCTAAGTTCAGGAATGGGTACAAGAAATACGGTTCAAATTTCCACTAAAAATGGAATGACTTTCGAAGTCGGGCCAGAGGCGCATCTTGCCAGTGGTAAATCCGCTGGGCGGATACTAAACAATGATTATATGGACAGCGAAGAGTATAAGGCCCTCTTTTACGGCTGCCTTGTGCTTGCTGCTAACAGCCCTGGTGGAAGCACTGAGGTTGATGTATTGGTTTTAGGTGTGCCTGTGACTTCATTATACAGAGCTGATGAACTGAAATCGTGGGCGGTTGGTGAACACAAGATAGGTCAAAAAACTATCAATGTAAAGAATGTCTGGGTCATAGTACAGCCGTTAGGTGGTTTGCTTAGCTATGCGGATAGTTTAGGGCAAGATGGATTTGAGCGGTTCAAGGACATGAACACACTCTGTATCGATGTTGGATTTGGTACGGTCGACTCTTTGTATTCACGAGGGCTAAAAGTTAACGCATCACGAAGCACTGCTGTCGAGTTTGGTCAGGGAGTGCTGCTTACTGAAATTTGGAACAGAGCATTGAAGCCGGCTTTTCCACGCGCAGACAGCGTGCCTATAGATTTAATTGATGCCGCCTTCTGGCGAAACACGGGGAAACTGACTATCAGTGGACGTAGCTACCCATTTCCTCTGTGCGAGGGAGTTGATTCTGATGGTGAAGAAACGCAGGTGCGTTACGACGCTACTCCCGTTATCGAGTCAGTAACGAACCAAGCTATTACGCCAATCAAAAACCAAGCGGGTAGCGGTTTTGACATAGATAACATTCTTCTATTTGGCGGCCCGGCTAAAAACTACCTGTCAGCTGTAAAACGTGCGTATCCGGATCATCGAATCATTGTGTTGCCTAACCACCTAACGGCTGTCTGTGAGGGTATGTTTTTAGGCGGACTTCAGTACGCAAAAAAACTGAAAGGGAAATAAAGAATGCAATTCAAGATTACAGTCGAACCGGAAAGCTTGTTAGGGTTTTTACTTGCGAAACCTCCACGTGTTCGCAACAAGTTGTTAATTGAATTAGCGCTGTTGGGTTTGGGTTCTATGAAAAATAGAGAAAATAGCGCCGTTCCTATTTCTGATTTGAGAAGAATTGATTTGCCTGATACTATTCAATCCAATCGAGAAAAGGATCATTCAGTCTCCGTGGGTACAAGCCATGTAATATTTGGCGATGAACTGTTTGAACAGACGTAAGTATGGGAGTGTTATGTAGTGATTGATGGTTTGGTAGACCGCACAGACAAACATCAGGTGATCAGTAGGTTGCTTAAGCAAATACGCGCTACTGAGGTTAGTCTTTTCGAAACTCATTGCACTATTGCAAAGAAAGACGAAACGCTTTATCAAAATTTAACGTCTTTGCCAGTACACTTTGTAAAAACTATTTCTGCCGTTGATCCAGCTCAAATGTCTTTTTCGCTTCTAGGAAGCTTATCAAGGAATCGTCGTTGTCTATTTAAGCTTAAAAACGGTATTAACTTTAACGAGTTTGTTTCTGAACGTCAGTTGTTACTGAGGACTGAAGTTGTTGGAGGTCCAGAAGGTAATTTCTATCGACAGCAACGAACTCTGTTAATGCTGCATCATTATGTGGCCATATACTCAAGTGTTGTGTCGTCGTACATCCTTGGGATCAAGCCTTCAGAAGCTCGGGAGTTCGCATCGTTAATGTTTCCTGAGCTAGACGAACTCAACTTTATTTCTTGTATTTTTTCTTTGCCATTCACCCGGTCCGAAGAGTTGCATAATTTTATGTCTGATGCTGCAGCGGACGCAGGTGGTTATGCTTTTGATAGGATTAGTCGATGAGTTATGACATCAGAACGCAGGCGAGACTAGCTGCTCAGCAGTTAGCTCAGGTGGGGTTATCAAGAGACTTGCTTGAATACTTTGGCGTCGACCGTGAGGTAATTGAATTATATTCACGCAAAGAGCATCCAAGGTGGGGCCAGCAAAGGCAGTCTAAGTCTATGGCCTGGTTGCGCGGCCCTGAAGCCGTTTATGTTGTTAGAGCCTACCGGATTTTTGTAATGTTATTTAGCCGCAATGCGAACTTCGAAAAACCGGTTACTATCGTAGATCTGTGGGATTGGTATGAAGTTTACTCATTGATATACCCAGAGGACGTTGTTACCGCGGGTAGGCTTTGGGGCATTTTTCAAAAAGTTTTAGACAAAACATTAGTGGCTCAAAGCTGCAAAGAGTGCGGGCATCCGTATCTAGTGCATGTTGAGGATTACGCTCTACAAACCTGTTCCATTTGCCTTCTCGCAAAGAAACAGCGCAGAAAAAAACGTTAAGCCCCCTAAATTAGAGCTGTTTAACGCCAATTTATTTACGTCGTTCATCTTATCCTATGAACAAAATAGGAGGGACAAATGATACGGCTAATTTTCATTTCATTACTAATCACTACGAGTGCAAAGGTTTTTTCTGAACCCGAGCCGTCATTTTATGACCAGAGACAACGCGGTTGGTTTTGGCATGAGCCTGAGCCCGAACCAGAAATCAAGCCAAAGGAAAAATCTAACCCCGACAGCCCTCTCCCTCCGCAAGAATCAAAGTCGCAATCAATGCCTGGCCAGTTGCAAGCCCTAAACACGCAATGGTTGAAAGACAATCTTGAGGTGCTTATGGAAAAAGCAATCGACAATCCAACGAAAGAAAATATTGCTGCATACGCATATGCCAACCGTCTGTTGATGGATATATCCACGCGCTTTTCGGTAAAGATGAAAGAGTTTGGAGACTTAGAGGTTGAGCTACAAGAGTCAAACCGGCGCCCAATGTCTTCTTTCGCTCTTGATGAGTTTCACGCAGAGCGGGATAAAGTAGTAAAGTCAGTCATGGATGATCTGAAATCCAAGACTCACTTGTGGTTTTTCTTTTCCAGTACTTGTCCATACTGTATGAAGCAAATTCCTGTTCTCCAGGAGTTTCAAGCTCGGACCGGCATTCCAATATTGGCCATTTCAATAGACGGTGGAACGCTACCGGGATTGGAGCAGTTTAAAACTGTTTATGATGAAGGGAATCGGGTATCTAGGATGTTTAATGTTAGGGTTACGCCGACCATGCACTTAGTCGATAACAACCAAAAAAAACCACTCCCTTTACCCGAGGGGTTAAGTGATTTGCCTCAACTGGAGTCGAGGGTGTTACTGGCGTCCCGTCAGGCAGGCCTTATCACTGAAGATAGTTATCAGTTGGCCAAGTCTGTCCGCGATATCACAGTCTTTAAAAACAAAGAAGGTGAAATTATGGTTGATAAAGCCAAGTTGGAATCCGATCCAGGTTATTTAGCTGATGTGCTGCGACAAAGGTTGAGTGAAATTGAAAGTTTGAAGGCCAGTACATCTGTTAGAGCTGTTTTGAATTAAGCAATAAATTATTTTTTGCACCATTTGACACCTTTTGTTGCTCAACTATAATGCCATGATACTTGGTCGTGAGATAGCGCTATGAAAAAATTGATTTTAGTTGCTTTAGGTTTTACTGCGGTATCAGCATTCGCTTCAAATTGCTCATTTGAAGATGAATTTGCGATCCCATCAAAAGTTCTTTTTGGTGAAAAATCGGTCACTGCAGCAATTGCTCAACCTTTACATGAAGGTGGCGTATTAGTCACTTCGGTTGTCCCTTGGAAGGCGCAGCAGCGCCTGGTGCTGGACTCCGAAGATGGCTTAATTGCACTGGAGGGTGAGGCTGGCACAAAATCAGCTGTTCATCAGGACTTCTTAAAATCGGTTTACCCGATTTATGCTACCTTTGGCCAATATCCCAACGGCTATAACAATGTAGATGATATTTGCCTTTTGCATTCCACAGCAAGAAAGATGCAAAACCGTGAACCCCTGTTAAGCGGTGACGAATTTGTGGTCAGTGATGAATTGCTTCGCCAAGCTATCACTACTGGTGGTAAATTGGAGTTCGTAGTCTCTTTATAAAACGTTTTTTCCTCTTAAGGGGGCTGAATTAGCAGCCCTTAACCCGCAAACCTCCCTCCCCCGCTGCGATAAAATTCCATCATTACCATTGGTGGAGATTTTCATGCAATACAGACAATTACTTATACCCTTCAGTTTGGGGGGGATGCTTTTTTCTGCTCAACTATCTGCAGATTCTTTAACCAGTGTTTTCGATTCTTATTCACAAGGTTCGGCTGGTACTTACCAAAGTAAATCTGCAACTCATTTTTACGGGGGTAATGTAACCGCCCGGATCAATCAACCTGCTCCTAAAAACTTAGTTGGATTTACGCCTCCCAGTTATAAAGCAGGTTGTGGTGGAATAGATATTTATGGTGGCAGTTTCAGCCTTATCTCTGGAGATGAGGTGGTTCAAATGGCACGGGGTATTGCGCAGGGAGCGGCGCCCTATTTTTTTAATCTGGCTGTTTCATCAATTTGTGCAAGTTGCGGTGTGACTTTGCAGAACTTGAGCGACCGGCTAAATGAGCTAAACCAGTTTGCAAAAACTTCTTGTGAAAACTTTTATGCTGAATTGGATAAAAAAACAGAATGGACGGATCGAGCTCAACAAGCCTCTTTAGTAAAAGGTGTAGCTCTTGATCAGTCGTTAGGGATGCAAAACTGGGTTAGCTCGGTGATGGACTACGCACCAAATAAAAGCGCGTTGTCTGCGGGCACTCAGGAAAAATTTAGATCGAATATTATGTTTTCCGTATTTGACAATGTGATTGCGTTGGAATCCGATTCTGGCTGGGCAAACACCATTTTTTCAAGCAGGCTTGAATTAATCCAGATCATGATGGATATCACTGGGACAGCTATAGCTGATTTTGAACCAGTACAAGGTCAGTCATATAAAGAAATTACCTTTACAAATTATCCAGCCACCCTGGACCCGCTCGAATGGATGTACGGTAAAAAAGATAATCAAGCTGAATATAGCTACAAAAGAATCAGATGTTCTGAATCTCTCGCAGTGGATCCCAAATGTCTTAAGGTGGTGGCCACTGCATCGAATGAGCAAGCCTTAAATTCAAAGTATTTAGGTTATCTAACTGGTTCAGCCGGGATTTTTAAACGGCTTAAAACAAAGTCCACCATGGAGGAAGAGCAAATTAAATTTATGCGGGAAGTCGATTTTCCATATGTGTGGATAGCTGTTAAAACTGATGATTCACAATTGGATACCGTTGGGAAGTACATTGCTATGCGGGCCGCCTTTGAGCGTGTGCGCAGCCTGTATTCAATGACCTATCACTACCTTCTTGTTTCTAAAACGATGGATTGGGAAAATCGTAATGCTTACATTCCTCGCATCAATGCAGCAATAACCTTAGTGGCTAATCAGTTAAAGAAAATACAAGATGAATATGACAACCAACGTAAAGCCTTCGTGATGGATACTGCGACTTTGCGAGCCGCAACGTCATCTGACGCTGTAATTGTGGGAGAATAGTATATGGAGATTATCATTCAAGGCGATTTCGACTTTGCTAAAGAGGTGATTTTCGGCATAGCTCGACTATTCTCCGGTCCAAATGGGTTCGGATATGGCTCAGGTGTTCTCGTTATCCTGTTTTTGTTGTTCAACATGCTAAAACACGCCATTGATCCCGAAAAATCGACTCCACCAGTGCGTGAGTTTGTGTTTGGCCTGGTGTTATGGTTGATGGTTGGTGGTGCAGCAAGTTCTGCAAAGTTTGATGTACAATTAACATCCGGCACAGATAATACTCGCTTTGAGTATGTTGAAGAAGTGCCAGCGTTGGCAGCTGTTCCTGCCTGGATTGCTTCAAATCTGTTTGGCGCCTTCCGTGAAAAGGTTCAAGCCACTTTCTCACCGGCTAGCTACAGCTTGGCTGGTGGTCAAGATCCGCTCGGTGCACTGGTTCGCATGTGGCAGAACGAACCTCCAATAAGTATCATTACTCAGAACCGCCACGAAGACATCGAAAAGACCTTGGGTAATTATATGCACGATTGCTGGGCTGCGGATCAGTTGTTGAATCACGCAGCTCCAACCGTGACAGTACATGATTTGCTCAATACCAATATGATTGCAGATGATGCAATGCTACAAAGTTTAAAAGTTGATTATGCGGGATTAGTGACACGAGTTTATTTGGGTACCGAAGCAGAAATATCGCTTGGGGGGCAGCCTACTGGTTTGGTTCTAACCTGTCCAGATGCCTATAACCGCATAGTAGCTCGATTTTCAGAATCCGGCGCAGGCTCTGCATACAACAAAATTGTGGCATGGGTCGATGGCCGCCAGATGGATGCAAATTCTATAAAAAATGGCATGTCCATGATCAGTAATTCTTACGGATCAAGCATGAACCCGTATGCGTTACAGGTTAATTTGTTTGTAGCGACATTAGCAGCTAAAGGAGTCAACATGAATAACGGTGTTGCTACTCATGCTGAACGTATGTTGTTTGAAGGCTTCCGCAAACAAATGTACAAAAACCTTGGCGATGGTGAATACATCAAAATGGTTACTGTGCCTTTAATCACTGCTCTTGAAATGTTTTCTTTCTTTGTTGCACCGGTAATGATGATCCTGTCGATTCTTGGCGGCCTTGGTCTGGCATACATGGGTAAATACCTTTCCCTGGTGTTATTCATGAATTTATGGGGCTACACCAAAATATTTGTCGATTTATTTACCGCTCTATCTGTGGAAAAAGCCTATGGAGTTATGGATAACGCAGCATACACCTTTGCTGCATATCCTGACACGATCCGAGAAGTTGAATCCTTTCTCTCCGTAGCCGGCGCTTTAACTGCTTCAATATCCGGCCTTACCATGTATCTCTTGTATGGTGGTGTCCACAGCCTTATGGGGGTGATGCGTTCAATGCAAAACTCCAGTATTGACGGCTCTGCCGGTGCGCCATCAGTCTCGTCGTCCATGAATGGTGGCGTGGTTCAAATGTCTAACATGTCAATGCAGTACGACACAGGAAGCGGCCAGCTGGTTAAAGGTTATTCGTCACAATCGGACAATACTGTTGGTGGTATGTCACTCAACCAAATGGTATCTAGCTCGAATACAAGTGCTCGTCAAACTGCTCTCGAAGCAGCTGAATTAAGTTCCTCACAAGCCGTTCAAAACTACCAAAATGCATTTTCATCAGCTGAGAATTCTGCAGACGGAAAGACTGCAATGGACGCACAAAGCTTTGCTGCATCAACTGGCGCTCAGCGGACAGACATGCTGACTCAGCAGCTTGCAAAAGATATGAAAATAACTTATTCGGAAGCATCTGATTTGCTGTTCTCGCTGGCAGCGAATTCGGGGATCGATGCGGGGTTTAATTTTGGTATGGGGGGTAAGTCGAACAAAGGGAAACAAGATGACCCTGCATCAGGTGACATGGCTTTTCAGAATTTGCTTGGCGCTGCAATAGGACTGTCGGCTGAAGGTAGAGCTGCAATTCAAGGCTCAGGTAAAATCTCTGATTCTGAAACACTATCAAGAGCCGCTAATATCTTGCAGAATTTTGCAGAGACGAATTTGCAGGGACTGAACAAGCTGGATCAAGACTCCTACAATAAACAGTGGTCCAAAGACAACACCAGTGCCAGCTCTGAAGCATACTCAAACGCTGAGCAGGCCGCTCAAAGTTACTCGTCCTCAATAAAATATGCTGAGTCACGTGCAAGTACTGCCGCTGATGTCCAGCAAGTGTCATCCAGCTCAGGTTTAGAGTTACCGAACATTGCTGCTGTCCTGGACGGGGGGCTTGATAATCGTAAAGACTATTACAGTGAAATTTTTGCGCCTTTAATGAAAGACCCTGAAGGTGCTAAACGGTTGGAGAAGCTAGGTATTACTGATGAAACTAGCTTAGCTAATTTTGCTAAGGAGAATCAGGGTAGTTTGTATGACGGTAAAGGACTGGTGAATACCATAAAAGCCCTGACTGCCGGTTTATCCAGTAAAGATGGAAGTATCGAAGACACGAAGGCAGATATGGGGGTTGCTGGTAAGCTCTGGGGTAATTTACGTAACTCACTGGTTGAGGGGGGGGCTGATGAACGAATTACCAACTCTGTTGCAAATATGGCTAACGTATTCCGAAATATGTCTGGAACGACCGGCACTGAAAACGCAGTAAATACAGGCAGGACTGTCGTAGAAGATAAGATAGCTGACGATAATGTTACCATTCATAAAAAAGGTGATGGTGTTACTGGCGTCGTGAATAAAGCCCTGACAGATAATGAGGCTGCAGTGAATGCTAGTAAGGAAAAAATTGCAGCCGCTAAACCTGAGTTTACAGAGCCTCCAAAAAATGGTGTTGTTACCAATGATTCTATGTTTCAGCAGTTGGCTTCGTCGCAGGATCCGAAAGGGGTGCATGGCAGTTGGCTTGTAGGTGCAGCTAAAGCAACTGGGGAATGGGCTGAAAAAGCAAAATCTTTCATTGAGAATGGTGGAAATGCTTGGGGTGGTACTGCGCAAGAAAGTGGCCAGGCTTTCCAGCGTTTCATGGCAGAAAATGGTCATCGTAGTACAGCGCTAAATGCTGGGTTTCAGGGATTATTGACGGCTGATGCTGGGATGGCTTTAGATTTTAAAGATAATAAGCCGTCAACGGAGAGAGCTTATTTGATGAATGAAGCCTACCATGCACTTAAGTCACCTCAAGGCCAAGCCATGTTAAAAGAAATGCCTGAAGGTACTGATAAGTCTATGTTAGAAAAGAACATGGAACGATTTGAGGGTTTTAGAAATTCCTTACCCGCTCAGGATCGGGAGGATATGGATAAATTAGCGGCGCTTCGGGCAACGGGTGATGTACTAAACAGCACAGCGGAAAAAATCATTGATCGCAATTTGCCGGGGTTCTTGAATACATTTGGAGCTAAGGAGGCGTTGGATGTGGCTGATAAGAAAATGCTTATGGTTGGGGAAGCTACCCGAAATGATGATTCTATAACAAGACTGGCCGGTATCACTTCTCACGATTTGGAAAGTAATTTTGCTAATAACTCATCTTTTGTGAAGGTTAACGCTGCATCCAATATTATAGCGGATGAAATGAATCGGATGGTAACAGAGGGGGTATTTAAAGATGCTTCATCAAATCTAAACGTCCACAAATCCGGTGCTATCGGTGATGAAAACCTTGTCGCAGGGGTTACAGACGGTGCTGTGAAAACGATAGCAGGCAACTTAGTTTCACCCAAAGAATATGTACAAGATGCGTTAAGTAGTGTGGACTCCCCAGCGTGGGGGACTGCAGTTCCTATGGTTGCAGCATTGGGCGTAGATGGAGTCGTTGACAGATTAGCTGGCGCTTTAGACCAAAAAGGCTTTAAAGAAGAAGCTGAACAGTTTAGAGCGTTCGGTACATCAGTTGTTAATGAAGCTTCAGAAAAGGATTTTTATCTGAAAGAGCCGCAATTAAGCCGTGGTCCTGGAGCGATGCCTGATCCAATTCAGTCGACGCAAGTTGGTGGCCCTGAGTCAACCGTTAGAACAGCTTCCGATACGTCACAGGTAGAACGAATGGCTGTAGCTGATAGTCCAGATAAGGCTGTGGGTGGAAATGCGTCAGAGCCAATTCAGTCGATACAAGTTGGTGGCCCTGAGTCAACCGTTAGAACAGCTTCCGATACGTCACAGGTAGAACGAATGGCTGTAGCTGATAGTCCAGATAAGGCTGTGGGTGGAAATGCACTGCTTTTAAATGCTAATGGTGAACCTATGGAACTAGAAGGCGGCAGATTGCAGCAGGTTGAAACAGGTCAAACTGTGTCTATCGGTGACAATGAATATGTCGGGACCTCAGATAAATACAGGCACGATGGAGACGATTACCAGGTTTTCCAAAATAACGGAGAAAGTTTCTACTTTGATGGGAACTCAAATAAAATGATGCGGACGGATAATTAATCGTCTAAAACCATTTGTAGCGCAACTTTAGTAACGTGACACAGTACGCTTAGAAAAAAGTAATGGAGTAATGTATGCGTGTTTTAGCTGTGTCTTTGTTGTTACTGCCCTTATGTGGCCAGGCTGTGACAACGGTTGTTGAGGTTGCAAAAACGTTTTCAATATCAGCCGATGAGGTGAAGCTGGATGCTTTGCGGGAGGCTAGAGCGCAAGCCTTAGATAAGTTACCCAAACTTATTGTGCAGGAAGAGCATCTGGTAAATGATGAGTACATGAGCAAGGTGACGGGCATTACGCCAGCTTTCATTACGGTAGTGTCCACCGCAGAGCATGTCGATGTATTGGCAAAACAGTATGTTTTGAAAGCGACATTTGAACTTAATGAGAAGAAGGCTTTGGGAGCCATTAAAGAAATCCGTGAAGCCTCAGACGCAAATGAAAAGCTCGAACGTATGTACAAGTCGTTGGACTCCAAGGTCGATAAGTTAAGCTTTAAGTCGCCGCAGCGATGGAAGTCTGAGCTGAAGGAGCTTGAATTTTCATCGGATACGTTTTTGCGTGGAACACCTGAAGATGCAGCAAAAATTAGGTTGCGTTTTATCGAGCGGATTGCGTCACAGGTTGGCGCCGCTACCCTCCCCCAATACTTGTCAGGAACTACCTTAAAATTGCTGGATGAGTCAGATACTGGATTTACTTTACAGGTTAGTTTGCCTGCTGATTATTCAAAGGTAGTGCACAAGCCGTTGCAAGTGTTGTTGGCCGAAAAAACAGGAGTTTCGCAACCTGGTGTCAATTATGTATATCCTTGTTTGGTTGAGTACGTTGCTGGTTTTGGTGATGGAGATTTCTCTGTCGCTGGATTGTATGATTTATCAGATCCGGTGGCACTAACATCCGTGCCGTCTAAATACGCGCATATGAGATTATCAGTTGTTGGCGAGAAGGTCTTATTAGTTGGTGATTTTAAACGTCTGCCGATAGAAATAAGCCAGGGTAACGCTCCTGTTCCTTCAAAGCGTACAGATTCATTTCGTAATATGACTGAATCTCTGGATCGGTATGTAAAAATTAAACCATGCTTTAAAACACACGAAGCATTTAAACTTTATCAGCAATCTACCCTTTAGTTCGGTTTGTGGAGCATATAGCCTTGAACGTAATCAATGTTTGAGGTTATCGCTACACTCAAAAATTCCTTTCCTTCAATGCCTTCAGCAACCGTCTTGATATCTAAATCTCTGAAAAACCTAACCAGAGACTCAACTGTTTTTCGACCTATCTGGCAGTCTACAGCTCTATGGATGATGCTCATGTCAATTTTGATGAGATTAGGCATAAGGTCCGTGATAACCGCGATGTTCGTATCACCTTTACCAAAGTCATCTAAAGCAATTCCAAATCCGAGGGCTCTGGCCTGCCTCATGTTGGCTATTACTGCTTTATAATCTGCTTTACTCCAGTCTTCTGTGAGTTCAATCATGATGCTTGATGAAGGTACTTTGTGGAACGAAAACCACTTAAGATAAGATATAAAGTTTTCTTCAGCAGCCTGTTCAGGGCTGATGTTAATAAAAAAGGAATTGTTCGGATACTCAAATAGCATGTTGTAAATGTACTGAGCTTTTGCTTCTATCATCTTCTCCAGGTGAGTGATGAATAATGAAGGGTTGTTGATGGCGTCGCTAAGCCCCCAGTTGTCAGTGCCTCGGAACAATATCTCTGTGGCCACAGGGGTTGTAACATCTTCAGATCTGTAAATGTGTTGGTGTGAAAATCTCATAGTTGTGTTCACATTTTTTCAAAGGCAATTTTCAGCATTGTATGCGACCAGTTTCAGATAAGTGGTCGCTAAGGGTGGTTATTTGCGGGTGCTTAAGGAGAAAATTTGGAGCTTTGTTTGCAGTAAATGGTAAAAGGGGAGCCCGCAGAATTCGGAAAAAATCGTACGCTAAGGTTTTCCGGGCATCCGTAGGGGCCGAAACTTCCCGTCTTCCAGTCTGCGGCTCTGCCGCCAGACGTAATCGCCGGTTAGGTTGATGT